>Ga0209611_10000219_pt1 | contig 74370 bp, 58 predicted proteins | sample S1TSphgellanicum_3_FD_187693 | JGI IMG/M metagenome (GOLD analysis project Ga0209611, IMG submission 187693) | Host-associated microbial communities from peat moss isolated from Minnesota, USA - S1T2_Fc - Sphagnum magellanicum MG (SPAdes) (version 2) | ecosystem: Host-associated > Plants > Peat...
ATGAGCATTAGGTATCTCCTCTCGATGTTCTTTGTTTGCTATTCTTTTGTGTTGCATGTTACCACCATCAATTGACATTCCCTTGTTGGATTGTGTCATTTTATAAATTGCATTCCAACGTATTTTGTACATCCATGAATAATTATGGTGATTATCATACTTTGCAAATGACATATTGTTGAACACATTGAAATTGTTGGATCCAATATTGGCACAAAAACTTACCTATGGAACTTGGCTAGGAAACAACCATGAAATAGTAGTGTTGTTTCATATTATCAAGATGCATGAATATTGATGTACTTGAAATACATGGGTATGAAAACAATTGAATTGAATTATCTTGGAATCTCCAAACCTTCAAATGGTTATTGAATCATGTCGGAGATATTTTCATCACAACTTCTTTGAATTTGTTCGATTGAAATTTTCCATCACCAAGTGGTGGATGTCCAAACCTAAAATTGAAATATGTGAGATGGTTAGTACATTGTGTTCATTTGAGGGAAAGATGAAGTCCAATGCTTGTTTATTGCAATGTGCAAATGTGCATGTTGGTGATTTCATTAATGGTTAAGAAACAATTACATATGCATTTGTTCTCAAAGCTCTGTGTACAACAAATATGTGTATTATAATTTTACAAACAATGTGGATTCTATGCAAGATCAAAATATTCTAAAGCTTTTGATCAAAGACTTGAATTGCTCATATGGATTGGGGATAGTTAAGGGTTCCATTAGAAGCAAGTTTAACCATATTTAATGGTAAACATGTGATTTACAAGTACCATACTACATGGGAAGGTTACATCCAATATATGTATTTTGATGTGAAAATGTTTTCAAACCAATTCTCTATGATTTTAATGCATTCACACTTGTTTATTGTGATTGGTTAAGTTTTAAAGGTTTCACCAAGTAATTTTTCATGTAATCTTTCCTAAGTTAGTATACTTAAAATAAAGAACACCAAATATATAACCATAGTATATCCATTTGCATTGATTTTTTATTTTGATTTTCAAATTTGGTGTACAATTTATTTTACAATCAATATATAATTTAATTTATAAATTTTTTCACTTGTAAAAATTCACAAATAATCTTCAATATAATAGGTGACTCTTACATGAAGAACACAAGAATGATGGAAAAACTTGTGATCAATGCACATGTTCATTCAATACATGGGAAACTTAAGGGACATCAAGGAGGAATTGGTGCAAGTCATGTGAATGTGAAGTAGTTAATGTGGTAATTTCAAGTCCAACTGAAAATTTAGGTTAAAGCAAGATTTCCATTAAAGGAAGGTTTGTAGTTAAAATCTTAATTGGAAGTAACAACAATACTTTTTTGTTGAGTGACATTGCAATGTTCAAAACAAGGTATCCAATTTGAAATGACCTTACGCTTAAGGTCTTCTCTCATATGATAAAGGGATTAGAAGCTTGACTCCACCATCTTATCAAAAAGGCTCTCAAGTTATAAGGGACTAACTTCCCGAAGGTTTTACAGAAATTGGTTTATTTTTGTCAAATGTAAAGCATTTATTTCTTTAATCTTTGTGATGTAGCTGAAGTGGTGATCATCCATACATAGTTTAGCCAAATTTGGCTATATATAGGATATGAATGTAAAAAAGATTTAAGCAATCACATTTTTGGTTGCATGCTATAGAACCCAATAGATAAAATCTGGCAATTTTTCAACAACAATTTTGTTGAAATCTTATTTTAAGCATACTAGAAAACCAAAAGAACCCATAGTTTTAGCCATTTTGAGAAAGGAAAAAGCCAATTGGCTAGTAGACTCAGCCAGAGAAAAACAAATTCTGAGATAAAGTGTTCAAGAATATTGATGTGGCAAACCATTGCAAATATTGGAAGCTTTGATCCGGTGTTTGTTCTTTTGCAAATTTTCACCAAATTTCAACCTGGAAAAAATGACTTCAACCAATGAAAAAGTGGCTCAATTTCACCAGATTTCAAGAAAAGGATTTCCAAATTGCCATTATTTTATAATAAAGTTTCAGTATGTAGCCAAGAATATAGACATATTCTGTTTTTTCTATTACTTTCATATCTCGCATTTTGCCACATTTGGCTGAATTATGTTGTGTAGATCATGGAGACCTTAGCTACATTACAAAATCCTTAGAAGAAAACACTACTTTGGTCCAAAGAACAATATTGTGACCGAGCATGTCATTCCATAACCACCCTCGGGCTTTACCCTACACTTCAGAACTCCGTGTTTGACACAATAGACAAGTAGATGAGGACAAGAAAGGAATTACCTCAAAGAATGTTGCTTGGGTAGTATGCTAAGTCAGCACTTCCAGTGCTGTCTGGTTGTGATTCCAGCTCCTGGGTAAGCAGGCTAGTGTGACCGCTGGAACTACTTGTGCTTATGCTGATAACTTGTAAAAGAGTCACAGTGTAATCCACCAGGTAGCTATACACAAAGGAATCAGATCACATCACTGGCTATGGACACTCCTTGGTATCTCACTTGTGCTAAAAGAGTGTATCACAGACAAAGATCAGATGCAAACTCTTGAGACAGACCTTATAAAGATCACATAATTCTACCTTAAAACACAGTCTATCCAGCTCCACTACTACATCCATGAAAGTTCAAGGTTTGAAACATGTTAGCAAATATCTTCATAAGTACTGAGAATTTCTCAAATACTTTATGAGTTGCATCAACTGTAAAAGAATTGAGAGATCACCTGAGAATAAGGTTACCAGTGATTGAGATATCATAACGGCAACCAAATCAATCAGCAAGCATGAAAAAGAAGAAACCCAACTGTGGAAAAAAAAAAAGAAGAAAACAAGCCCCTGGTTTTGAATGACAGAGACAGTCATACACATGTTCTAGGAGCTTCAGCAACAACATACATGGCATACTCAGACCACCTACCATAACATCCCACTGATTTCACAAGTTCCCACCAATGGGTGTATGTTAATTCAAACATCAACCAATGTACTGTCCACAGAGTGTCAGTAATGGGAATACTCATCAAAAGAGGAAAGAGAAACAATAAGGGAAAAAGGCAAGAAATGGAGAAACTCAAAGAAGGAAGAAGAAAAAGACAGCATGCCTACAGCTCCCATCTGAGAACGTTGAATCTGCTCATTTTCTCGGCATGCCTACAGATGGTACCCTGTGAAGATTCATGTTACAACATGTACTTCTGATACTTGAAGACTGATGCCCCGCTAGTGAAACAAGACCCAGCTCAAAACTCACGCAGGAGACATTGCACCATGAATCTCCTCAATCCCAATCCCAACATGTGCGCATGCAAGACAGAGAGGAGCAATAATGAAGCGGTTTCCAAATGGTTAGAATTTGCACAGGCTAGCCACCCGAGTTCCTGATCAAAAGCCTGAAACTACTACAAATTCTTCATTGATTTTGTTTGCAGAAATTTGCATGCACGCATGCATGTCTTCTAAGGCACAGCAGGAGGAACCACGCAAGTACGTTATGAGACTGAGTACTACTGTTTGTGAAGAAACGAGAAAAAGACACGAACCTTAAGTTCTGGAAGGAAATGTAAAGCACATAACACCATCTCCGATACAGTCCTGACTGAAGAAACCGATCTTCAGCATCAACTTCCCCATCTACCAAAAGAAGACTGTATCACCAGACATACCACATTCAGCTGCTCTGATTCACAAGCAAATGGAAGTCAGAAAAGAGAAAACATTCAATCACAGGTCAAAGTCAGAGGCAACATCCCATCTCTGAATTCTTCAAGAGCTTTGCAGATCTTGCACTTTCTCTGTTCAATCGTCTGCGGAGGAAATTGAGAGCACCCACTGACTGCAGATGATGTTGCATTATTTCCCTGTTGTAGGCAAGATCTTCGGAAGCTTCTAGGCCATCTGGAAAAGAAACCCTAAGGGAGGAACCTTCACTTGATGAGCAGCACAGAAGACAGAAAGCGCTCTTTCTTTGGTAGGTTACATTGCCTGCATCAGTTTCGTCGTCTCCTTCCCAGGTTGCAAAACTCACCCACCGACCCACCCATTTCTTCGCGGCTTTCTTTCTTTCTCCCTTTTCATTCCTAGCTTATTTCTAACGTTTCTTTCGGAGCCAGGGTTGTTGTCTGGAATTGACTCGAAAGCACGCGAAACGGTCGCTTACATCCTGCTGCCTATGTATTCGCTTTCCTGAAGAAGAAACAGTCGCATAGAAACCCTAATCGCTTCCCGATCGCAAAGGCAGTTTGAGCGCGTGTTTTGTGTATGTCTGAGAGATCGAGAGAGAGAGAGAGAGAGAGATCGAATTGGGTTGGATTGATTGAGAAGAAGGAACGCGATAATGGATTTCGAGCTTCGAGCGGCGAAGGAGAAATGGGAGAAGGAGCAGAGGGAGAAGAAGGAGCGGGCAAGGGCGCGCATAGAACGGGAGAAGAAAGCCAGAGACGAAGCCGCGAAGCGGCAAGAAGCTATCGAAACTGCGCAACGCCTCCGGCGTCTGGAAGAATCTGCTGCACTAGATGCTGTAAGTCTCTCTTCCCCCGTCTTCTTCTTCTTCTTCTTCTTCTATGTGAAAAATTCTCGTACCAATCCTTGCAGGAGGAATTGAACCGCAATCAAGGAAAGCGGAAAGACTTGGCATCAGATCAGCTTCATATCCTAGCAGGTCCTAGACTTTGCAGCACACCAGCAAGAGGAAAAGGAGAGATGAAATCATATGATTGTGAGCACAGATTGTGCTTCTGAATTATCTGTGGAATCCTACAGATGTTGTGCACCTCCAATTCTTGTAGTTTGTTAGCAAAAATTCATCATGTTCATGGTTGGAACCCTGAAGTCCATGCCGTGGATATTGTTGCATGAAGATTCTTACTTGATCTCTAGCCAGGGTTCAGTTTACATCTGCAGGTTTGAAGAAACAGATCAAAAGATCTTCTGTCTCTCAAAATGCAAGAGCATCATGGCTTGTTTGTTTCTAGAATGGCAATATCTTTCTGCTGCTGGGGACACATGCGGGGATCTAGATTGGATCTGGTTTCATTTTTGAAAGGATTCATAATAATGCATCATGGAGATTGAATTGTCTGTTGTGACCCACTGTTTGGTTTGATTCTCTTACTTTGTGAGCTTGTGTCTATGCAGGCAAGGCAACAAGAAGAGCAGGATCTTGAATATGGAGATGGCATTGTTTTCAACAGGGTGTTTCAGGCTGTGTCAGTTCCTGGAGATGGTGATAAGATACGCTTACCAGCTTCTGCATTTAATGAGCTTGCTGGCCAAGGTGCATTAGACAAGGGACCCATGTTCTTTGAAATCTCCTCCATCCCTCAGCCAGGAAGTGTGAGCTCTGGGGACATCGCAGATCTGGAGAATGAGGTAGTGTATCTTTTTCCTGAGCATCAAGCATTCTTGAAGAAACTGACTTTGCTTAAACTCCAGGTGTATGTGGATTACTAAGGAGTTTTGAAACAGGGAGGTGATGTATTTCACAGGAGCATAGTATTCTTAGTCAGTACTGAAGAACCAGACCTATTCGTTGACTGTAAATGTGTTCTCTACAGGAAGTGTCACTGGGGAGACAAGAGGCTCAATCAACTCATGCTGGGGTCCTTGAGTTCACTGCTGTAGAAGGTTCTGTAGAGCTGCCTCCACATGTTTGGCGGAATGTGGGATTCATCAACTCACAAGGCATATCCAACTCCCTGGAAGGGGGTACTTGGATGGTCAGGGTGCGATATGTCAGGCTGCCAAAGGGTACCTATGCAAAATTACAGCCAGAGGATGCAGATTTTGCTGATGTCCTGAACCACAAGGCTGTGTTAGAGACAAAACTCAGGCAGCATGCTTCCCTCTCCCAGGGTGATCTACTTTTAGTCAATCATGGGGGTTATGATTATGGGTTAAGGGTATTGGAGCTTCGACCACAGAGCAGTGTTTCTGTTCTGGAGACTGACCTGGAGGTTGATATCACAGCCACAGTAGATGGAGGTTTGAGTGCTCAGGGTCGGCTTACTCCTCTCTTGCTAGGAAAGCCAGAGGCTGGTATGGTGGAAGAGGGTGAGTACAAGTACTTCCGGTTCACAATAGATCCAAAACTTGAGAAGGAAGTTAGTACAGGGGATGTAGAAATCCTGGTTACCTTGGATGTGGACAACCAAGCAGGAAAAGGAGCTGATGCAGATCTCTATGTCTCTGCACACCCTGTTCTTTTTCCAACTCAGCACCAGCATCAGTGGTCATCTCATGACATGGGTTCCAAAGTCATATGCATGACAGATCTAGAGAAATTGAGTCAGTCACCTGAGGGGAATTCGGCACAGACATTGAGTGCTGGGAGCTACAGTGTTGGGGTTTATGGTTTTCGAGGGGTGACAAAATTCAAGTTGGGGGTAGAAGCAAAGCCTACAGTACAAAAGCCAAGTCAGGGACAGAGAGTTGGGGCTGGTTCACAAGGTTTGGAATCTTCGATCGGTACAAGTTCAAACATTAGACAGCCAGATGATGGGTTTCTGAAGTGTGATAATTGCAAGCAGTTGGTTCCTGCCCGGACAATTGTACTTCATGAGGCTTACTGCAGGTCAGTTTACAACTCTCTGCACATTTCTTTCTCTAGGGTTTTTGTACAACTATTTGCTCTAAGTTCCCAGCAGATTGTGTGCTGTTTACATAAGTGCTATTGTTGAGAGCTCATGAAGTCACCAGGGAGTAGTGGCAGCTAGTCACTGCCTGCCAGTCATTCACGATGAACACAATGGTTTTATACAATGTGATTGACAATCACAAGGTTATGACTGCACTCATGCTTGTTGTCTCCGTTTTGGTTTGACCAGAACTGGCATGACATCTGCTTGGTTATCTCACAACTTTTTGTGGAGCTTCTCCCAAACACTCACATTGATATTTCTTTCTTGAGGGTTTATATATCTCTAAGCAGTGTGTGCACTGACAGTCATGGCGGGGAAACCTGTTTCTCAGCTCATGTTCTCCTGTTTTTATATATAGCTGTTAGATTTGCTGTTCAAATCTTTTGGCTTCTTTTCTTTTGTTGTAGAAAAATGGTTGAATTTTGGAGTTCTTTGTTCTGGTTTGCTCATAATCATTTTTTGCCAATTGAAATAGGCAATCTTTGATGCTAATTATGCTTCTACTTCTTGATGGTTGTGCCACACTAAGCTTGGAATCTTTTTGTCAGGCGGCACAATGTTGCATGCCAGCATCCAGGTTGTGGTGTGGTGTTGCGGAAAGAAGAAATGGGGAAGCATGAACACTGTAGCAAATGTGGGCAGGGTTTCACCCATGAGGAGCTGGGGAAGCACATGAAGGTGTTCCATGAGCCACTCAAGTGCACATGTGGGGTGGTGCTTGAGATGGAGGAAATGGTAAGCTTGTCTTTTGCTGTTCCACATGTATGGGGTGAGAAAGAGCTGCTTTGTTCATAGGAGTTTCTTTGAAACCATAGCTTTCAATTCATGAACCAATGTGTATTCTTAGAAACTTCTCAATTGCTATAGGTTAGGGGCTTTTGAAGGATGGTCATTTCTAGTTTTGTACAGATAAGAAGCAAATTGAGGAGTGCACTGACCAGATTTTTCTTATGATTGCAGGTGAAGCACCGGGCCACATCTTGCCCACATCGAATGGTAACATGCCAGTTTTGTGGAGACATGGTGCAAGCAGGTGCTGAGGCAGAGGATGTTCGTGACAAATTCAGAGGCTTAACTCAGCATGAAAGTGAGTGTGGGGCTCGAACTGCAACTTGTGATACATGTGGCCGTGCAATTATGCTCAAGGAGATGGATCTTCACAGAGCTGCTGCTCATGAAGGAGGCCACACTCTGATGAAAGATGGATCTGCCACCCAGGATTTACATGGTGGGGTATCTGGTTGGAGTATGCCTTCTGGACTACCTGCATCTCCAGTTCCAGAGAGAAACTGGGGTGGGTCCCTATTGACTGACCAAGCAGCAAGCCAGGTTGCTGGCCTGACAGTGAATCCCCGGGTCAATGAAGCAGCAAACAATGTTCAAATACAGTGTCCAATCTGTGGGATGGAGTTTGAAGGAGCAGACCGTGAGAGACAGTTAGATGCACACTTAGATAACAAGCATTTCATGACACAAGCTTCAACAGAAATGGACATTGATGATGTGGCCACAAGTCCAGCCATTCCAGAGAGAACCACACATAGAAGTCTCTCTGTCTCCTGCCCCATTTGTGGCATGGCTGTTCATAGCGAGCGAGATCTCAGCTCACACATTGATCTGGTCCATTAAGTTTGTTGAAATGGGCCAATTTACTGCGGGACTAGTCAAATGACCTTCCCATATACACACTTCATGGTGAGTACAATTGACAAGCATAGGCTCATCATAATAAGCTCATTTAGATGAGGAACAAGCAGTCCTTTAAACAGGCCTGATAAGATTGACACTCCATTGCTGTTGTGCTCTCTCTCTCTGAGCAAATGCTCATGAGGAAAAGGATAATTTCAAGGTAGAGTACGAAACTGGTTTTGGTGTCTTATTCAGGTATTTCTTTAGGCTTCTTCCTAGGTGGGGAAGGTGGCCATCTGCTAGTTCCACTTTTGGTTCTATCAGTTTCCACTTATGATGTGAATCAATGGTGCGGAACACCGTAGTGATGTGAATCAACAGTGGGCCACACAGGTAAGCTTCGGAACAGACAACAGACCCTGGCAGAACTTGTTACCACCTGATGCAACTGTGTCTCATCCTACTGGGTTTGATGCATTCCTAATGGAACTGCACGACACTCTACCAGACTTGCTGCATTCCTAGGTGAAATGGCCATTCCACAGGCCAAGAGTGAATGAGCACCCACCAGTGCGCAATCCAGTGGATGCCCATTACGACTCATTTGTGAAAGAACCTCAACTGAGTTAATAAATGACTTCACCATTCTGTAAGAAGTAGGTCCTCTGTGTAGTGTAGGTTAGATAGGTAGGAAAAAAGGTGACTACTAGGTAAGCAGATGGTTTATATATGTAGGTAAAGGGTGGTTTTGCTATTTTCCTCCTAACAACCTCCTTGCGGCATGTTAGGAGGTAGGGAGTAAGATAAACAATGGGGCTAACCACCATGGGCTAGCTAGGGAAGTAGAACCCTGTTCAACATTGGGTTGTTTGAAAACATTCTTCAATACATAAGCCAGTCGATTGATTTAGTTTCTCAAATTTTTGTGCAAATGAGTGACAAGAAAACATTCCAGACATTGATTTGAACATCTTCCTAACAAGTCTATCCTGAAAAAGGTTTGAATATTCGCTAGCAACATTTTCACAGCCCCCATTCAACACTGTCATCCCCACGTTTTATTATTAGATCATGGGTGCCATGCAAGTGAGGAAGTGTAATCCTGTAGTTATACCAGTTTGAGGTCATAAGATTAATTCCACCAGCAACAATATTGTAGCATGTAAACCATAATTTGGATCAAGTTGAAGCTTGAAGTTGTGTGAAACAAAAGTTTTGGAGATATAAATATGTGCAAAATACAATGCTTTCCAAAAGGGTTAGTAAAGAAAGAGGATGGACTTTCATTCACCAGTCACAATAATTGGCCCTTGTAATGCCATTTAACATCTTGTATAATATTTGCATATTTGTTTATGAAGTCAGAAAATCATTTCTACACTTTTTGGATGTATTAGTGGAGATTGGTAGCTGAGCTCACATACCTCTCCCATATACTGGTAGTGGGTGGATTTTCTCTAACTATTGCAACATGAACCTTATTCTATACAAGACAAATCAATGATGTACATGCGAGAAGATATGTACTCGATGTAGTTAGAGCAATTGGTCATAGTTGGTGCTGATTTGCTGAAGAAGCTTGAATGAGCTTTGCACTTCCTCTTGTAAAGGAAATGGGGTTAACATGGGAACCCTTCCCACACTCTCGTTTGTATACGTACACATATTATGTTAACCCATTTTTGAAAGGGGCCAAATCCACACAACAACTTTCACTAAAATCCCTCCAAAACTGGTGGCTCATCTTGTGCCTTGGCAGAAAAAGGTAAGAGCTACACATGTATCTTCAAAAACTTGTTTTTACCACCCAGCACTAACAACTACAAATTGGGGATTAACTTAGATGTTCCAAAGCTCATAACATAACCTGGAACCTGAAAGTTTGCTCAATTCTCACACTCCCTGCAGACACTCCTGAAACCCTCTTTGCTGGCTCTTGAAACTGCATGTCTTAAACTGCAAATGCAAATGGCAGACAAATGTTCCTGCATTTCTTTAAGATCTTACCAAGGCCACAATATGAGGAGTTAATCCTAAGAAACGGCTCTTTCAGTGTTATTCAATCTTTGAAAGTAGCGAGATTTTGAGGAGATATCTGGAAATGGTTTCTTTTGTGGTATTTTGGGTGGGTTGATGGTACATGCCTCTTTCTGTTGCCATGAGATTGCTTCCCAGCAGTGAAGCAAGGTTCTTCAAGTTTGCATCTTTCACAAACCAATCTGGGACAAGCTTTGGTGCATGTGAGTACAAGTCCTTATATGAATTTCTGATGGTGACTTCTGCCACCCAGCCACCCTAGAAATACCTGTCTCCACCAACACTCTTAGTTAATATTAACAACACAATTCCAGTAGAAAGAACTCTGACAACTTCTATGTTTGGAGTTTTCTGGGGTGAACATGTTTCAAGAACAAGCAACTTCAGAGTTGGAGCTTGTTTTGACAAATCTGAATCTATACAAAAAGCACCATGTGTTAAAGAACTAAGACATCCTATAGTTCAAAAGAACATAATTGCCTCCACATTGTGAATTATCACATGATTAGTCAAACAGGGCAGTCTGCCCTGTAGCCAACTATATGCATTTAAAAGTAAAGAATTAATAATCGCCTTTCAAGAGCTTCTTGTCATCAGAAAGTTGTGAAATCATGTGAATGGCAGCTGCAGCCACTGATAATGGGACTCTTCCTGCATCCACAAGGACTTGCACATGCCAACATACAACCAGGCCACATGAATACGCAATGACAGAATTTGACTGGAAGACCTGAGGATCCTTGTGTAACTGAAGAAGTAGGAATTCAGAAACATGACAAGCTTAATGATGCACAAACCCAGAGATGGAACTATAACAAAGTGAAAAGAAGTGCCACTTGAATTATATATAGATATATATATCTCGTGGATTTCAACCTGTCTCATGCTTTCAATCCTGAGATGATATGAAATGAGTGACTAGGTACTCTATGCATGGGAATTAGAAGAGAAAGACTTACTAAAGAAGTTATTATGGGTGTGTGATTGTGCCCATTTCCATAGACATACCCTTCTCCTCCTCCAATTGCTTCACTTTGAACTATACCAAATTAGTGCAAACCAGAATGCTTGAGGCGTGTAAGCACACCCACACCATCCTGAAAGTAGAGGAAGTTCAAGTGTGAGTGTGGCTATTGTCCCCATTTCAAGCAGGAAATTGTTTTTTTGGAGAGAAACAAAGAGAGTTGAGGCAAATTGCAAACCTTTTGAAAGTCCAGATCTTCCACCCTAATGTCAGGTTCATGGGCACCCGAGTTCGAACTGTAAAAATTAAGTAAAAGTGGTGTGAATCTCTCACTGCAGCTCACACTTTAAATGACACCACCAATGAGCACCACCACCACCACCACCACATGGCCCCCACTGGAAGAACCTTTCTGCTATTATGAAAGAGTTGGATCCAATCAAATTGCTTGAGAGGTTTCACAGCTGCCTGAAAAGCAGACTGTGATTTCTGGGCCTGCATGGATGGATGGATGGCTGCCCAAATTTAATTGCATACCTTGATCATTACACTAGGGTAATGCCTTGCCTTACCTTTTGACATATTCATGCCTTCCTAATAGTTTTCTGCATGTTCTTGGGTGCTAGTTGATTGAACCTCATAACTCATCCTCTCAGGTGTCCCATAACCCATAAACTCGACACTCCCATTCAATTCGTTATGCCCAGTAGCGAGCGAATGAAAGTGTGTAGATTCTTCTGAATTAGTCTTGATGATCATGTGCCTCAACTACTTATGGTAACCTAACCACACTCTCAAAATCCTCACCTAATCCATAATGTATTAGTTTACAACTAGTGTGAACCCTGTGCATAATGCATAGGTGTGTTATTTCAACAATGTTTGGTTGATGTTTTTGCTTTTTTAAAAAAACTTTTCTTTTCAAACAACTGTCCGTGGTCACTGTCCGTCCAGAATCACTGTCACAGACCAAGTGAATTAATATATATGATGATGTGGGTTTGGGAACCCAAACAATGTGGGCAACAAGATGATTATTTTAATCACATTGCTATGAAGGGATAACTTTGTAGAGCTTCCCTATGTACACAGGGTAGGTGGGGTTAGGTGCTTTGCATTGAAGGTGTGTAATTTTGATAACTATGGAATGGGAAATTATCCTGAGCAAACACAAGTAGGCCATTGCAAGCTGACAATGGTGAGATTAGAAAACATTTTTGGACTTAAAATGCTTGTGGAAATTTCTAGAGAGTACTTTCCAGGCTTCGAAACACAGATATGTCATGCTTTTGGTGCAGGGTTCATTAGTTGCACCACCTTTGGATATCAAAGCACAACATCACTTTCACAACAAGGAATCGAGGCAAGTGTTTCCTTCCCTTCTTTCATGTGTTGAATTTCAACCAACTCATAGATACTTGGGTGGGTATGAGCTTTGGTGGGTAAGAACTAAGAACCACTACCAGTTTTGGTTAATTGGATCTGAACATTGGAATTATCCCGTAAAGTAAGAAAAAACACAGCGCCACCAGTCTCGAACCTTGTGCATTAAATGCTGAGTTTCAACATTTCATACTACGATGAAATTAAATGTCTTTTCTTTGCAGATACCACTGAAAGAGGGGATAGGGGGGGTGAAAGGAGGGCCCAAAGACAGGGTGAAAACAGGGTTACTTTACGGATAACTCCATTGACTGAATTTTTAGAATGGAAATTGGAATCTGAATTTTCTGGTAAAGCCCATGGCCTTGGGCTTTTACACTTACACCCAAGACCTGATTCAGGACGTCAAGTAAGACCCAAAAACCGGGATCTGAGTCAAGACCTAAAGACGACGAATAGGATGTGGATTGAGACCTCAGGGGATGACGAGGGTTCAGGCGGACGAAGCGATGCTTGCAAAGCGCTACTGCGCGCACAGACAAAGCGCTCCTGCGCGCGCACAGCCGTTGTTGCACGTTGCAGCTTCACCCCATTTGCATCCTCCATCTCCGCATTTCTTCTTTGTTTTTCTCCTGCATCTTGCAGTTTTCTTGCTTATTCTGGTCTTCTTTCTACGTCTTTGTGTGCCTAGGATTTATTTTTTGTGTTGTGAGCAATTCGGGTCATAGTATTTTGTGGTCGAAGGAGGAGGCAGAGGAGGAAGAGGAGTAGGAGGAGGAAATGGCAAGTGCAGCTGCTGTGGGAATCGTGTCAGGTTGTTGCCGGTGTACGCAAGTAATGGACGCGAGCAGGATTCCATCTCTAGCTGTTATGAATGCGGGAGGTGGTGTTTTGCCCTCTGTTGCGTTCTTTGGCAATGCGGGAAACCCCTTACAGCAGCAGCAGCGGCAGAGCTTCCTTAGGAGGATGGGGAGGAGGAAGCAAGGAGTGGTGGTGGTGGATGCCAAGATTCGTGAGATTTTCATGCCGGCGCTCAGTTCCACCATGACGGAAGGCAAGATAGTTTCCTGGGTCAAGAATGAAGGCGACAAGCTCAGTAAAGGTAACTCTTATATTGCCACATGCACGCAGACAGAAAGACACGCGCTCATTAGGCTGAATCTCAAAGCGAAACTAGCAGTGAAATGGCAAGAGCTCTATGAGGTTTTTGGAACTGTAGATGCAGAACTGAGGATTCTCTTGAGATTTCTTATGTCTACAGATGTGGAGTTGTGCAGCACACATCTAACATTCAGTCTCTAGCGACTCCAAAGTTCTTCAAAATGAGTACTATATGTCATAGCATAATCTTATATGGGTTGACAGCAGTTTGTAGGCTGCTGAGGGAAAAGAGAAATGCCAATCTTATAATCTATCCAGAGATTTTGCATAGATGTTTTGGGGCCTGAGGATGTTCTGGGATCTTCAACTTTGCTGCCAGCATTTTGTAACCCTCTTCTGCCAGCGAGATGTACAAAATCACCTTGACTTCCATAATTGCAGGTGAGAGCGTTGTGGTTGTGGAGTCAGATAAGGCTGACATGGATGTGGAGACGTTCTATGATGGTTATCTGGCGTACATTGCTGTTGCTGAAGGTGAGGTTGCACCAGTTGGAACTGCCATTGGGCTTCTTGCAGAGACTGAGGCTGAGATTGCAGAGGCTAAGGTCAAGGGAGCGAAGGCTGGCAATAGTGTTCCTGCTCCTGCTGTTGCTCCTGCTGCTCCAGCTCCTTCTCCAGTTGAAGAAGCAATAGTCCCTCCACCTCCACCACCACCAACTGCAGCCCCTGTTGTTGCCACCCCAGTTGCTGTATCCACCCCTTCCCCTGAGGTAGATGGAGACAGGAGAATCATAGCAACACCATATGCCAAGAAACTTGCAAAGCAGCTAAAGGTTGATCTTGCTAGAGTAACAGGCTCTGGACCATCAGGTCGTATCACTGCAACAGACGTTGAAGCTGCTGCAGGGAAGGTTCTTTCAACATATCCTGTTGCAGCAGTCTCTGCACCTGTCATCCAGGAAGCACCTCCAGCCTCTCCAAAGGCTATTGCAGCAGCAGTTCCTTCTTCTTCTTCTGCAGCTACTCCAGGCAGTGCAACTCCATTCACATCGATGCAGTCAGCAATATCACGGAACATGGTAGATAGTCTTACTGTCCCCACTTTCCGGGTGGGTTACACTATCACCACAGATGCACTTGATGCTCTCTACAAGAAGGTAAAACCTCTGTGCAGACTTTGCATGCCACAAGACCTTTAGCAGATTGTCTACAGTGTATTCAACAGGTCTTTGATTGGTTGCCTGAAGGAAGATATCCACTGACTGGTGCTTGTTTCTCTTTGTGGAAATTCCAGATAATCATCCCCGTGGCTAAAGGTTAGGCAATTGTTTTCATGAAGGGGAGTTTCTTTTTTGTTGTGTAGCCAGTATTTTGGGTCTCAGCTGCAATGTCAGTATTAGAACAATCCACTGTGTACTGTTTTTCTTAGTATGTGCTAACTACTTTAAACATGCAGATAGTGATTTATATCCTCCAGAGTTTGTCCTGATTTCTTTCAGTTGTTGGCAGATCAAGTCCAAGGGAGTAACAATGACAGCACTGTTGGCCAAAGCTGTTGCTTTGGCATTAGCAAAGCATCCAGTGGTGAATGCATGCTGCAAGGATGGGAAGAGCTTCACCTACAATCAGGACATAAACATTGCTGTTGCTGTTGCCATGGATGGGGGCCTTCTCACACCTGTTCTTCCAAATGCTGACAAGGTAAAGTATGATGACCCAATGCACCAACTGAGGAAACAGGGCTATCTAGCTTCAAATGAATGTAGGTTTCATACCTGGAGATTCGATTTAGCTCAATGGCCATATTCAACATGACAGCATAGGCTTAATGGTTTTTGTGGTCATGGTGATATAGATGGACATCTACTCCCTCTCTCGCAAGTGGAAGGAGCTAGTGGACAAAGCCCGTGCCAAGCAGCTCTCACCACAGGAATACACCACAGGTTTGTGCTACCATCTTTTCTGTGTTATTTGTGGTGCCATCCACAGTACTGTGGCAATATTACGTCAACAGTGACAGGATAGCCCTGAAGGATTACTCATGCAGAAGAGCCAGTTCATGTTTTGTCCAAGGGGATTCATGTTGACTTTTTTTTGGTTAGGGTCCTAGATTGAAATTTGGGTTTTTGGTGGGACACCATGGGAATAGTATGTGAAATCTATGCTGTGAAGAAATTGACTCCTGGGAACCATGCTTTCTATATCTACATTGCCACACCAATGATTATCAAGATCCAAAAGTTGTCATTGAAAGCATGAATTATTTGCTAAGAGAAGGAGAGGCTGCATGCTATTGCTCTTCTCACATGTTATTGTGGTCAAACACAGGCACTTTCACTCTGTCAAACCTTGGAATGTTTGGTGTAGACCGATTTGACGCAATCCTTCCTCCAGGCACAGTACGTACTTACTCTCCCTTACTGAAATTTAGGTGCAGCTAAGAGCAGCGTGACATCCTGTGTTTACAGTCATATCGTGCTTTTAGGTTTCTCTGATTAGAGAGAGAGGTCTGCTGTCTAATTACCAAGAATTTAGGTCATGCCCTGCAGTAAATCACTCTTGCAAGTCTCACATCTGAGGCTATATCCCTGCTGGAGTATAAATCTCTGTGTGAATAAATCTTGAATTGGCCATGCTGACCTTACTCCATTGAAGGGCCTCTTACAAAGATAGTGAACTGTTGCCTTCATCTCTTCACTTTCTCAATCTCCTGTTGTTGCCTTTAAACTGGGTGTGTGATCTGTAAACAAATGGGTTGAGCAAGAAAGTTTTTGTGTCTCCAATCCTCTTGCATGAGATCTCAGTAGTGTGCTTTTTCGCTGTTGAGTTTTCTTAGCTTGGATCAGTGTCCCTGTTGGTGCACAGAAGTGGTTTAGTCACACTTGTCTCATAATCCTAGGAGAGTTTAAGTTGGGTCCTATGTTTCATGTACCATTTTGTGTGTTTCTTAGAATATTCTTGCATCACAATTGATGCTAGTGGAAGCTCATACAGATTTGCCTAATCTGTCCAGGGAGCGATTATGGCAGTGGGTGCTTCTACACCTACTGTGGTGGCAACTGGGGAAGGTTTATTTGGTATCAAGAACAGGATGCAGGTAGATCTTATGAACCCATGAAGAGTTACACCATTGTCTGCTGCTGCTGCTTCATATCCTTATGCAACATAATGCCTTCAAATTACATGCAATAGGTGGACTAGTAGTGGTTTTTTGGGTCTGTTTGTTCTGCAATTTCAGTTGTAATTGGATGATTACTCTGAAAAAGGAGCAAATTTTTTTTTGTACTGTTGTGAAGAATCTGGTGTCAACTCTAACTTGCAATGGGCTGTTGGCAGGTCAATGTGACAGCAGACCACAGAATCATCTACGGTGGTGATCTGGCACAGTTTTTGCAAACATTTGCCAAGATCATTGAAGACCCCAAGGATCTCACTTTGTAGTTTTGGAAGGTCTAGTCTTCTGCTTCTCAGAGTGAATGACCCCTTAAAGCAAGCAAGGAAGGAGATCCTGGTGATTTTGTCCCCCATTAAATCCTACTTAGTTCCTTTTAAGTGCACCTCCACCAATCTCTAAAGACCCAACCAACATTCTCTCAATTGTCGAGTCCAAGACTAGTAGTGCTGAGTCAAGTCATGTTCTTCCAAAGAGCTATAGGCAAGTATCTGATGTGTCAGATTGTGAATGTTCACACAGTGTCAATGTAGCATATCTGGTGCTTATAAATTGGAGGAAGGATGTAGTCCCTTTAAGCCAATTTTCTAGATCCTTCGGTCCTGAAGCACTTGCTGTTTTGTTAGAAGAACAATAAGATGGTTTAGGACTTGCCAGTGACCCATTCCAATTGCAGTGGATGGATATGCAAGAGCTTCTTCTTCCCATTCTTGCTTCAAATAAAATGAGATTGTTTCCATGTGTTCTCCAACTGAAGAGTCCAAAGAGATAGGTGGTATACAATGGTCTAGACTCTGGATGTGATTCAAGAGAGCTGAAGGTGATTAAACAGAAACCAACACATGAATTTCAGGGGACAATGCAAACTTTCTTCTAAAACTTGTGAGACAACAATTATAGCTCATAATTCACAAAAGTGCAATGGAAAAACAAAACCTCACCTCGAATTGTACACAAAAGACAAAGATTTGATGAAACCTAAAACATCAAACTCATCAAGGATCTCAATTTTTATTTGATTTTATACGTGCCTAATCATCCAAATGAAACTGTAAACTGACCATTGAGCTCAAGAATCAAACATCTCATTGATGCTACCTTTGCTTTCAAAGCTGTCTTAGCAACATCATCTCTCATTCGAGTCTTCTTTCTATGAAGACCCATCACTTTGACAAGCACATATAAATGTCCCTACAACAAACACAAAAATTTTTACACGAATAACAGACAAAAACCCCAAATCAATTTGTAATGATCTCAAAAAAGAAGTGAAACAACTTCTTCACATGACCCAGTCTAATTTCATTCTAGTCTTCAATACATGGATTCTGAATGTAGTATTGAGTGTAAATTCGACTAATGCTCGGAATTGTCCCCAAAATTTTGATATTGTACAAAATTGCAAAAAAAACCCTGTTGAGATATGCTGCAATAAATCACAGTGTATTTCTTTTGTTGTATAGATGAAGTAGAGAACAAATGGATGCAAGTCGTGATAACTACAACTATGTACATGTGTGTGTTTTTGTATCATTTTGTGCTGTTACAATTTTTGGGTATCTAAAACATTTGCAATCTGAAGGTCATGGAAGTCTTGTCTAGTGCAGGAACTGTGTGCAGGAGCTGCACACTTTTACAGGTACTATATTTACTCTATAATTTGTGGGCTCTCCCTGTAGAAAAAAACTACAAAAGGATGTGGTTTTCATATTTTAAGAACTTCATGGAATAATAAAGTTATCCTGTCTTTGATCCGTCATTGGGCCTGCCCTTGTCATCTCATTGCTGAGTTTTGAGCTTGTGAAGCCAAAGAGACACAGAGATCCTTCTGAAGACAAAGCAGATGCAGCAAAACAAGCTGTGCAAGCGCTTCCTGATCAAAAAATGTACACTATCATCTTGAATGTTCTTCTTTTTCTTCTTCTTCTTCTTCAGTGACTTGCAAAACGTTTCATCTCATACAAACTTGGTAGCAGTAGCTTGATGATCAGTGCTACCAGTGCTACCAGCTGTGTGGAGATTGTTGTATGATCCAGTGTTCATCCCATTTGCACAAGTGTTGCAGAATTAGCTGTGATATTATTCTGTGTCGACTGCGAGCTGTTGGAATCAGCAGCAGCTCTCAAAGATGTCAGATTTGAGTCCAGCTTGATGAGTTAATCAGCGGAAGGAAGATCTGTGTTGTTGTTGTTGCAGCAATTGATGTGGTTCTGCATCGGCTGCATCTTGAAGTATCGTTTCCAGAACCAGTGTCGTGTCCACACTAGCTCCATTTCTTCGATTGGCACAGCTTTAGTCTCAGGAATGAAGAGCAGGACAAACGCTTGCATCACCATCACCCATGCAGCGAAGAAGAGGAAGATGCCCCACTTGAAAGTACACAAGAGCGACAGAAACACTTGTGCTATCAAGAATGTGAAGAGCAAGTTCACAGATATCGCAATGCTCTGACCTGCTGATCGCACATCCAGGGGGAATATTTCACTGGGAATCAACCAACCCAACGGACCCCAAGACCATGCGAACGACGATATGTACACACAAACCAACACCACCACAAGGACTCCCAGAGAGTGTGACAACGGCGTCGATGGTGTATTCTTCATTGCTGTCCCAAGTATTCCAGCGATTGCAGTCTGCAATAAGATGTACAAGAAGAACAAGAACAAGAACAAGATTTTCTGTCAGTCAGGACTCAGAGACAGGTCGCGGATCAAGCAGCTCATGAAGGTGCTGCACTCCAGGAACTTGCTCCAGTATGTGATCAAGTCGAGGAGAGAGTTAAGACATCTTTCCATTAGGTTGTTGTGATCACAGATTCTGTCAGCATTGAGTTCTTCATTCTTTTTTCAACTATCTGTGGTCACAGTTATCTCATAGCTTCAGCGGTCAAGCACTGATCAATTGCAGGAGATGTGAGAGCTGTGATTTAAACTGTGATTCACCATACAGTGGCATCTGTCTTTTTTTTCCGTGAGAATATGTGTTCACAGAGTTCTAATCATGATAAATTACATGTTTTCACCACACTTGCAGCTCTCCAATGGAAAGCGTGTGTCCCTACAACAAGAAACAAAGGCCTTATATGTCCGTGGCTTTCCATTAGATTGCTGTGACCACAGGCTACAGCACAGTGTGTAACACTGTGATCACAGCAGCCTAATGGAAATAGACCCCTAGACTTTGTTGTACCTGTGCTATGAACATTTGGAAGCCTGCTTCCAAGAACAAAAGCCGGCGACCGACTTTGTCGACCACGACGATGGCCACGACTGTGGAGAGGACATTCACAGCTCCCGTGATGACGACGGAATAAAGCGAGGCATTGCTTGCGAAGCCGAGAGTCTGAAACAAGACCGGTGCATAGAACATGATAGCATTGATGCCAGTGAATTGTTGGAAGAATTGGAGAAGGACAGAAATGATCAACTGTGGTCGACAACGTGGTTGTAGAAGAATGTCTTTGAATGGGTGGTTTTTGATCAACTCTGCATCTGCTGTGGCAGCTATTTGGAGATCCTTGAACTCCGTCTCCACGTTGTCTATTCCTCTGATTTTCCTCAGCACCGTCCTTCCCGCCTCCAACTTACCTCTTTGCACAAGACTGTTGGGAGTCTCGGGAAGAAAGATGCCCCCGATTGTGAGCAGAGCGGCAGGAATGCCAGCCAGACCGAGAGAGATTCGCCAGCCTTCTGGAACAACTTTCCCCGTGAAATAGTTCACGAGATTGGCAAACAGTATGCCTATTGTTACCGCAAGCTGAAACAAAATGTTGAGACCTCCGCGCCATTTTGTAGGCGCCATCTCCGAAAGATATAGAGGCACAGCCTGCAGCAGCTCATCAAACAACACAAGAGTTGCGGTACTAGTCAGACAGTAGACCCTTGAGCATCTCGAGCGCTGTTCTACAAAAATATTTCTCACATCCAAGTTTAGTTAGTTGAAACTGGGAATGCAAATAGGTGGGAGACTACGATTTATAGCAAACCAGCTGGACCAGTCATTATGATCGACCAATCAGAAACAGAGGGACCAGCAATCAAGATCATATTTATTACACTCTTCTCTGGCAAATGTTAGGCTTTCCTGTGCCCTTCACCACCTCAGTAGTAAAGTGTGCAAAAAATGCTGGGCCAAAACCATTTTGCTAAACCAAACCGCCGCTCATGTCTTGACTTTTCTTCATCCAATTTTAACTTGTGAGGTGATCTCTGTGATCATCTATATATGTTGCAGATTCATGAGCAGGTTACTGATGAGTCCAGGATTGGAAACTGAATCCAGATTTCTTTCGTGATTGAATCGAAATCAACAAATGCATGACGACAAAAGAAGAACTCGATGATATCAAACTACTTGCCTGATTTGCAAATCCCACGCCCCAGCCAAGAAGCACGCGACCCAGGATGAGCATCAGCAAGTTCTGGGCTGAAGCGTTGAAGAGGACACCTAGCACAAAGCACAGGCCTGCAATCAGCATGGTGGGTCTCCTCCCATATCTCCTGGTCACGAAGGAGGCAAACAAGGTGGACACCAACCCCGCTATGTAAAGTGAAGACGTGAATGCTTGCAGCTTTTGGTTGTTGTACTTGCAGTAGGCGTTCTTTGATGCGGCCACCTTTCTCTTATTTGCCAAAACAGTGGGGAAAAACTTCTGCAAGAAATCGTCCATTGAAGTCACCCCTCCTGCAAATTCAAGCCACAATTAGAATTTATAAGAGTACTGATCAACTTTTGACCCGCGAGCTTACGCAAGTTCGATCACTAAGTACTCCGAAGAAATAGTACGTTGTTGGGAACTTGCTGCAAATATTATTTAGCTAGCTACTATCACGTTTGTGTGACGAGATGCTGCTTTTTTGTGTGAGAACAACCACATTCTCTTGTAGTGGCTGAACTAGCTGCTCCACATATGTGTTCTTCAAAGGGGTGGTTGTATTAGATCCAGAAAAAAGAGGAGAACTACTACAGTTTCAACAGCCAGTTGGAGACCTTTACAGCTGCATGCGAGATGGTGGTTTTGTTTGTTGTACATACCTGAAATTCCAATATCGTAACCAAACATGAGCCCACCACAAGCAGCAAGAAGGCAAGTGAGCAGTAGATAGACGGTTATGCGACCTTCGTATTGCTTGTACTCAGCTCCCGTGGTGGATGAAGCAGCTGGAAGCATACCACCCCCCGTCATGATCTGCCAGATATAATTGTACACACAGCTTCAAGCCGGCGTACCTGCACTAGCAATTGAGCTATGTATAATTATACAGCTGAGGGATTCCGCTAAACAACTGCAACAGCAAACTGCTTAATATAATACCTTGCAAAGTTCTACCTCCTGTAGTAGTTTGGCAATATAATTTTCAACATGAACAACAACTTGAGGTGCTGCTGGAGAATTGAAATGATGTAGAAGAACTCTTAATATTAAAACGTATATTGAACAATCCAAGCAACAAGAAACCCCTCCTGATCAGCCCTGCAAACAGATCAGCTGGACCCATGCACTAAAAGTGTGCTTCTTCCTAGCTGCTGCTCATGAGCTCCATCACTGCAAATATGTAGCTGCTGTTGCAGTTCACTACCTACAAAAGGAAAACGACGATTTCAACAGATCAGGTCCAAGTATGAGTACAAAACTAGTTGTGATCTACAGAGCTTTATGTTTGCTGCAGACGGTTGGAGCGTTACGCCTTCTTCTGCAACGTCATGCTAGCTAATTCACCTAAATGTTCAAGCCTCTAAACCCACCTCGAAGCTCAGGACAATCAAGAGCCAAATCCCTTGCTGCTAAATTATGAATCAGTCACCTAGACTGGAATTTAAGCCAGATGATATCTACCCATTACAATTTAAATTGTCAATTCTAGAATCTGGATGGTTTGCTTTTGTGAAAATTCGTTGAGTAAAAGCATGTGACCAGCCAAAAAAAAATTGTGAGCATAAGTTTTGCCAAATTGCAACACAGATCCAAATTGGCCATCACAACTTTCCTTTATTCTTTACAATAGTTTTGCCATGTTTAGACCTTTCTTAGATATATGTCAGGCTGAAACAAGTAGAAGAAAATTATGAGGATCCTGAAAATTTTCAAACTTGAACATACTGTGAATTTGTAGCCAAATTTTGGCTAGCTCTTCTTATATATGGTTGATAGCAACCTGTGCTACAGCAGAAATTTGCGAAAAAGAAAACCCTCCATGTGATTTGCTGAGTGATTTAAGGGCCAAAGTTTTGCATATATCAGGTACAAATTGATGATTGTGACCCAATCTCCGACTCACTTTTCATCACCATATTCAACTACTTATTAGTACATGACCACGCACGCATCCATGCTGTACATAGCAGATTGCAAATCAAGAATGCAACAGTACATCAAACAGACTTAAACTTATTTTGAATGAAACAGTGACCTGCAGTCATGTCAAGTGACAAGATGGGATAAAAAAAAACATAAGCTTCACCTAATTTGTATCAAGGTGAAAAGAACTGAAGCGTCCACACATGGCTTAAACAGCCGGGTGATTAATTAACTAGCTATGATTCCAAGCTTACCCAATTGTGCCTGGGGTACTTAACCCTCAAAAAACTATGTAAATAAGTACTGCAAAATCCTTGAAAATCTAGTATGTAAATGCAGACATTGTACAAGTTTTCTTAGTTCCACAGTTTATGGACCAATCACCCAAGCCTGGAAAGTTTTATGCATTTCCTGAATGTTTATATGGCCTTGTGGCTGTGCACTGCCCAAACCGGATTGGGTTATTGGTTAGAGGTACAATTGTTGACTCTCACTATGACTGGCTTGACCCGCACGGTAGCTGACCTCTTTCCATCCATGGCTGTTACTTTGCATATCAGTAAATTAGCAGGCAAAGCAACCTTGTAAGATCAAGTCTACCCACGCACAACCAGTCTGTGGGCCTCTCTACCAATGCGGCCCTTACCACATTCAAAACAGTGTGTAAGTTATTGCCCCAGCCCCATCCATAAGCATGAAATTCTAACCCTTTTTCATGCTAGAATTTCATGAAAAACTCAATCGTTTACAAGTTCAAACTCAATTTCACACCATTTAAAGGTTGAACTTCACACAAATTACTGTTCACAGGCCATTACAGTGCTACTGCCACAAGATCTACTCTGACTTTAGATTGGGAATCCACTCTTTGATTGGAATCACTTGTACAGGAAGAATGTGATTTTGACCCCATGTCATGTCACCTAAATGGCAAGCAGATCACTAGGGGAAAGAGTTGGGGGGGAGGGGGGTGGAGTTTGGACTATATACTAAGTAGACTAGTTTCATATCAGACTAAAGGTAGTGTTGGGACTGATCAGCTATGGCAGCAATCTCCTGTAATCTATTCAACTTTCTCTGACATCTGAACTTTGACTCTGCTCTTCAAGGACTTCTCTCCTTATCAAGAGAACTCACAATCCTTATAAACAGTTGTAATAAGTTATTGAGAGAGAGCCAAAAAACTCTGATTCAAGCTGTACTCCTTAAAGATCATTAGCAAATTTACAGCTTATCAATTTGTGTTTGACTTGTTGCAATTGTTTAGTGCTTGCCTCAATATTGCAGGACCTCATAACGCCTCGAAAGTGTACAAACCTGCTGCCACACTGTGGCCATCTGTGTATCTATCATTAGCTCACATAGAGTACAAAAAAAAATTACGATTTTTGCCCCTGGAGAGGTGCATGCAGTATTTAACCCCAAAACCAGTTCCACCCCTGCACATAAACAGGAGTCAGTCAGCACCCTTGAATGCAGATGTGCTCATGGTTTCAGATCAAAGACCTCATTGAATCCAGGACAACATTCAAGAGAACATTCATTTAGGGTTTAGGGTTTAATCTCCAATAATTCAACTAATTTGAGGAGTTGAGTGTTTTGAAGGTGACATGTGAATCATCATTTATCCAGACTAGGAGTGGCTGTTTACAAAGTGGTGAATAAAGGATCCTAACCAACACATGTTGATGATCAAAGCTGAGCTCCACCCACCACACCATAGTCACTAAAATCAAGGGCATTACTTTGTTGCAGTACCAGGAGCCCATATAAAAGTTCAGAAGCAACTCCAACAGCACATGTGATAAAAAGCAAAGTACAGCACGAATGATCTGCCACTCAAAGTTAAAGATCCTCTGCAGAGCTAATAGGCTCCAATGTATCTGGAAAGCTGGGCTTTTTCCCTTCCCATATTCTCTATTTCTCTTCTCCATGATTTCAACACTTAAATTAGCAAAATATTATGTTACAAATTATGAAATATGTTCAAACAGTTCTTTGGACATATATCAAATTCTCTATTTGCATAATGAACCTGAGAAAACAATGTGCTCACTAAAAGCCTTTGCTTGATCACCCCCTAACTCACATCTCAGTTGCATCTCAATTGCTCTTCCATTAGAAACAACTACTGAAATGACTGCCAAAGTCATTTCCAGTGTTTTGCAGTTCTTTGAGAACTGTTGCCAGGTCAAGGTTGTAAATATAGCCTAACCGTAACTGCTGGTTTTATGTTCCAAAAAGAGCACTGCCCAACACTGGTTATTTCCATACTAAAAAAATTCGGTTGTAAAAAGTTGGGCTCTTCTACATGAACAACTCCCAATTAGCAAATTCACAAAACATCTTAAGTTAAAGTTTGTAATCAGAAAGGCATTAACCCGTAATGTCAGTCTTACTTCCACTGACAGAGCAATGAAGACAACATCACCACCTGAAAAGCACAACAAAAGCAAAATATATTTGATCTCTGAACACAACACACTGTAAAGTACTTCTCCTTTCAAGCAGAGTATGGGATATACTCCATTCTGAAATTTTTCTAAGCCACAAATGAATGTTTCCTACTTAGTGTGCTCAAAGTTGCAGCTCTAAAGTCTCTTCTTCAGCAAACAGCCCACAAAATGTGAAATTCCCACAAAGTGGGTATGCAGCAGGATCATTGACCTGGTACATTGTCAGGTGACGAACAGGTCTCAGCAACATGACAATTTATTCATGGTTGAAGAGACATTTGAGGAGGAGAAAGTTATATGCAAAAAATTTCACATACTTCAGAAGCAAGCTAAAGACCAAAAACAAAAGAGAGAAAAGGAAATAAAAGCTCTGATTCACCTTACATGAGCAATGTGGAAACAAAGGAATGAAGAAGCTTTGATCCAGACATCCTTAGACTATCAAGGTCCACTTACTATCCTCAATTTTGCCAATATTGAAGAGCAAAAAATTTACTCGAGCAACAACCTAAGTTAGCTTCTTTTGAGGAAAAAGGCAACAACCAGCATGTGTTGATTGCCAGAGTCAAAAGACTTAGAGAAACTTGATACCATATAGACATAGTACAGATGCAAATCTGAGTGGCAAGGACTTGGAGATGGCACATGTGTCAACAGAGATAGAGGAGCTGGGAGGTACCATAGTGTACTGGAATTGATAGCATGGCTGGAGTGGAGTACCCTCAAATGGAGCAAGTTTTTAGGTAGATTGAATAGTGTTTTGGTACTTATGATTTTTCTTTGAGACTCCAGATGTACATATCTCTCTCACTCCGTTTGGGTCTCAGTCTGACACCTCCATCATGTGTGCATAGTGGACAAAGACTTACGTTACATATGGAGTATGGACAAGAGGAGCATTTGGAGTTTTTGGGTTCACAATCTTTTCAAACAAAGAACAATTTTTTCCAAACAAATCAAAGAAACGATACTGTGTAAGCCAACACGAGGAGGAGGGTTTGTTTGATCATGCTTTTGTTTTCCAGCTAAGGAAATGTTTGTTAATTCGGCAAGTGTTAAGTGCACCTTGCCATTGACTAATTCAACTTTTAGAGCACCTAATTCACCTCCTGTGCCATAGGCCAATCTGCTGCTGCTACTGTTGTGGAGCTTGAGACAAATTGTTTTGTGTGCATTGTTTTGTTAGTGTACGAGTAAATGTATCAGTAACTAAGTGTTTTGGGAAGAACTCTTTTTTCTTGGATTATAGAATGGTGCAAAATGGAACATGTTGTGGGCATTTGCAATTTTAATGCTTCTTCCAGCATACTACTCTGTATCTGCCACTAATGTTTAAGGGTTACTAATCCCCAAATTGGGTAGTCGGGAAATGAAAAAAACAAAGTATAACTACACTAGTCTCCCCCATGGAATTCCAAACAACTTATGAAATTGATCTTCAAGAATGGAAGTGGAGATTAGGGTTATATCTGGGCTGAAAGGCCAACCAGGGTTGAGGAAAGACTTAGTAGGCTAGTGGCTCACATTCAAAGTAAAAGATGGTTATTTTGTAAGAAACTTTTTTCTTATAATCACAATCTTTTAAGAGTTTATATGGAATGTGACTATACATGTTTAAATCACAATTCGTTAGCGTCACAAAAAAAAGTGGTCACCAAGGGCATGATTATAAAGGGGGTTTATTTTACAAAAGTTGTCTCTAAGAACCACCCACAAAATATATGAAGGACAGTTTGACCAAAAAAAGGGTAGATTGTACAAGACATAATTATAGGTGGACAAGGAGCTGGTTGCTAAGATAAAATACTAGGTATGGAGTACACAAGGCAGGTGGTCAAAAGGTGGTGAAGTTGGAAATAGGTAGGCATTTTGGCAAAATTTTTCAGCTATCTCTCTTTTGGTTTTAAGGAAAGTATGATATGGGTGGCATAGGGTTTCAAGGTCTTTCTAGATTTGGTGAATTGATGCAAAGACATGATTGGTTTGAAAGATAGAGTTTTAGCATTGTAACTATTTTAGTAGTGCAAGGATCATATAGGTACATGTAAGTTTGAGTTTTTGAAAGTTTCAATTTTTTTCTTCAACCACTTCCCATAAGTTTGAAATTTTATTTTTGCTTCTTACAAGTTAATTCACTATGCCAAAAATGTCATTCTGTGATTGGTCCTTATCAACTATATTAGTCATTTATGCCATTTTTAATTGTTTATCCACTTGTAATCATATAGGGGTAGTCATAAAATGACATTTTTGGTGTATTGATCGTCAATTTTGTACAATTTTGTTCATTTAAAAAAAAATTCTATCTATTTTGTCCAATTTTGACCCTTCAGTAAGTGACAAAGTAACACACACACTTACTTTGACCAATGTTCCCCCACAAGCAACACACACATAGTTGCCATTAAATAACTTAGACTTCATAAAATTAAAAGCAACAAAATCAACAAATAACTTGAAAATGACATCACATGAACAAAAAAATGGCAAAAAATAGAACACAACAAAAATGACCTAATATGGCCCAACCATGTCTAAAGACCATCAAGGTTTTTCATAATCATGCCCATGTCATAATTGCATTATTGCAAAAAATCAAGAAAATGATTTAAATGCAAATAGCTTGGCAAGGTTAAATGTTGAATCCACACCATCAACATTTCACATGTGCTTCTACCCTAATTACAAATACAAAGGCACCATAAAAAAAATTATAGAAAAAAAATGCACATGAAATAAAAAGACCCCAAAAAAAAAAAAAGAATAAGAATACCTACAGAAAATCAAAAGTTTAAATTAGAGTCCTCTTCAAAAGGGCCTCACTCCTTGAACTTATTGTTTTCTTCAATTATAATAGACTCCAATGTCAAAAAATTAGTCATATTCAAAGTTTACAAAGCCCATCACAATCAACATAAATGTTGTCAAGCCAATGTTTTATCACCAAAATGAAGTGATTGAAATTTTCAATCCCAATCGTGGCTATCAAAGGTTTGTGATGACACCAACAACATTAAGGATTCGTTATATCTCAATTTGTGAACCCACAATGTTAAACACCTAATAAGCCAAAAAGGAAACATGTAAAAATTGCACTATATGTTGTGCCCACCAAAACCAAGGGGTTTCCATGATCTATTGATCACACTTGAATAATTGTCAAAAGAATTATAAATCATTCTTCAAAGTTGAAATGATTACATGAATAATCAACACAACTTGCCCAAAGAAAATATCAATGTCTTTAATTGTTACTAGCTCTATTATTCCCTAACAAGGTTTAAGTGATTATACACCTACAATAAAAGAAGACACACAACCTTAGCATCATATTCTACAACAATTTGAACAACAATTGAATTGCTCACAGAGTCCCAAATACATTTCATGTTCTTATAATGAGGGTCAAGAATGATTGCTAGAACAGTGTGGGCCTTTGAATGATTATAAGGCATTGAAAAGAACAAAAATGCATCAATATCCTTACAACTTGCACCATCATCCTTCACTTAAAGTCTTGCAATTCTAAATCAAAATCACCATAGATTAATGGTTGATTCAAAGCTTCAATGATGGCCACACCAACTTTCATTGCAATGCATAAAGTGAAAGCAAAAATAAGAATGTCTAACAATAACCAAGACCCTCAAGTTTGAGTTAAAAACACTTCTTGACAATAAGAAATGATGTATCAACAATTGCTTAAGCCATGACCCAAGTTTGACCCATTAGCATTCTAAAAAACAAATGTAGCTACCATCCATAACATATGGAGATTGCATTGGTATTCAAAAAAAAATTGAAACAAGATAACTCTTGAGGCAAATCATGTTTCATAAGAACTTTGAGATCCTTGTTAGCAACCTTGCAATTATATAATGTTTTTCCATTCTTACCTCCCCTTCCCTAAATTTTTTGTCCAAATAATAGTTTTTTGCAATGATGTTTGAACAACTTTCAAACAAATTTTTGAAAGACCATGATAGACTTTGGCCTCATCAGTGGCATATTGAACTACCTTTAACATTGCATTACCAAAACACAATCCTACAAACTTCAAAGCACTAGTCAAATTTCAATACAATGTTCATATTTGAACATTATCTTTTGCTTAAGCAATGGTTTTGTCAAGCAAACTAAATGAATCAAATAGAATTTTCACTTGGTTTTCCATTGTTGCACTAGCTCTGTTTTGCACTTCAAATACCTCAAAGTCACATGGGTGGGCTACAAAGAACTATTGATAAAGTTAACAACCATAACAAATGTGTCATAATCAACATGTGGCATCCTAACATCAAAAGAAACCATACATGTAATATGAGAAGCAAAAATTGGAAGAACATGTTTCTCATTGGTTTTTCTCACAATATCTAGAAAAACTTAACTCACCAATTGCCATCAAAATGGAAATTGCACTTGCCTTCATTGATGGAGAATTAAACATCTCAACCATGAATTTCAATGGATGACAAAGGATGATATCCTTTAGCAATGTACAACATTAGGTCCTTTAAAAAATCTTGTTTTTTTGGGTTAAATTTGGTATAAGGTTTGTGATTGTCAAAAAAAATTGGAATTTGAAAAGGCAAGGTAGTTATCCTTTTTTTTACAAATTATTTTTCATTAACAATTTCCACCATCTTCTACAACAAAAATGGCCCCCACCTCTTATACACCTCAAGATGTTCATTAGAAGCATGTTTTTTTAATGAGGTTGTGCCATGGTCTTAGTTATAGGTTAGATTCTCAAGATATGAAACTAGACTTGACTATCGCTTCATTTTAGCCCCTTATTTTGATAAGGCCCCCAAATTGGAGCTTGACCCTACACAAAGTGCACGGGACACTCCTTTTGAGAAATTAGATATCACATGTGAACCAAAGAAACATTTTTTGCTATATTGCATTATTTTCATAATCATTTCTTCCCCACCCCTTTTGGAAGTTGGTATATTAATATCAAGAATTGGCTACATTCACATAATTTAGTAAGATATTTACTTCTTTAGGATGATGAAAAATTCACAATTCAAAATCAATATAACAAGAAAGCTTATAGTTGAAAAAGGCTTCAATATTCCAACCATCACCTATCACAATGTAGGTTGTTGCAAATTTGGGTTTCATTGAGGGACACACAATCCATTTGTAATATTGTATAAAATATTGGAAACAAGATATTGGCTCCAACACACCCACATGAAAACAATTAGTAGAAAGGAACATAAATAACTTGATCAAGGATAAGATTATGGTGATAACTAAATTAAACAAGCCAAGAATACTTGGTTTACAAATTTGTAGGGATGAATAGTTACAAGAAATAAGATGCTTCGAAAAATTGGTAACATGCACATAGTGTGTTCATATTCATGCACATGGCCAACCAAAACAACATCAACCTTAAATGCCACAACCAAGTGCTCCAACTTATGTTGGAGTTGTATGTGGGTAGTAAAATAGCAAAATGAGCCAAGGGGTGACAATTTGATTCATAGTCAACAACTGATGTTGTAGTCACCTAAATTGGTGTATACATCATTGTCCCACACAAAAATCCTAAAGAATTAGGTATACACATAGGGTCAACTCCATAACTAAACTTGCAAGAATACAACATTAAATATACACATTTCTATCATGATGTTCATGGCTTATTACCCTTTTAAATTGAGATCATGGATTTTATTTCTAGGCTCATCGTATGAGACATAAGAAACAAGGATGATGATATGAGCAAGTCCATGTGAATAATAAACTTTGACCAAAGCTTTGCAAGTAATGTTCCAAGGTGGTTTGCCTTAAATCCCCTAAAATATTTGCATAGAAAATGGCACATGAACAACTCTCATTCAGCACCATCATGACTCTTAAAGTTTAACCTACAATTTAATTTGATAAACAAATGTTTTTAGAAAACAAAAGAAAAATTTAATCCAAGTTTTGGTGGAGTTCCAAACCAGAATTCATGGACAATCACATCTCCAATCTTGTAGTTTGCAACAAGCAAATTCATCAACATAGGCTTACATTTCTATAATCATTAGACTTTTACTTGAAAAATTGGAAAACAAGGGATGAATATGATGCCAACCTTTCATGGCAACTAATAGTGATGCAAATTTCAACAAAGAAGGTCATGCATCTAAGCAAGGTGTCTACTATCAAATGTAGTTACAAATGTTGTCAAATATTAGTTCAAGTTTTCAACTTGAAAACACAATTACTTGCTTATTAAAAGTGGCCATGCGACCACCTTCTAACCAATAAAGAGGAAAATGAATAAGGGTGAAAGCACACTAGGGTGTGACAATTTCAACATATTAAAGTCCCTTTCCAAAATCCTTTTCAAGTGTAGTTGAAAACTAGCTTAAAATATGAATATTTAGATAATATTGAAAATAACATTTTTTTCCATTTCCAATTTCAAATCATGATGCTATAAAACATATTAAAAATATCTCAAAAGAATTTTTTTAAATAATTATTTTTAAATGCTTAAAATAATTTAAAATAATTACAATTTTTGGAATTTTAAAAAGTCCATAACATAATAAATTAAAATCACATTCCATTCATTCAGTGGATCTTTAGTTTTTTAAACATTATTCATCCCCAAAATTCAAAAGTCCATTACTTATTGGCTATTCACGATTTTGATTTGAATTTTTCATTCTTGAAAGGTTGATTATGATAACTTTAGATAAGTGAATCCTTTTTATTATTATTTCAATGGATCTTATTTTATTTATTTTCTTGTACCTAAGGAATACGTGAAAAATTTCCATTGTCATGTCCATATAATGTCATTGTAGTGTGCAAACACCCATAAGCTCTAAGGTATCTTCTTCAACCGGGAAAGTAACATTTTACAAAAAAATGAAAGTGATCTTGAAGCCTTTAGTTATAAGTCCCTCTTTATGCCCTCAAAATATGGCCTTTTATGAAATTTATGAATTTTCTAGTAAACATATAAAGTGAAAAGTAAACAAATTGATATGACTGATTATGAATATGTTTATAAATATTTTGTAATAAAAGTATTTCAAATTTGCAATTTTTTTTTCATTAAAAAATAATTTGTGGGTTTTAATTTAAAAATTCAAGCAATCCATTACAAAGCTTCACCACAAAATTGATCACCAATTTCAATAATAGCAATATGACATGAACATTTAGTTTAGCCTTCCAAAACATCATGTAAAGTTATGTTAATCTGAACTATTATAAACTTCTCCACATGTTTCATCATCAATTCCCAATTGTGGGTGGAAGGAGTTTAATGTCATGCATTAACCAACATATTGAAACTTTTTCATAATAATGTATATATTGCAATTGGATGGCCCATGACAAAATCTCATTTATGTATAATGTTGAAAATGTGACATGGTTTGTTTTTTTTAAAAGCTTTAGTTGCATCACCTTGTCAAATGAAATTTGGATGGAAGGTTTTGAGTTAGAAAAAAAAGTGACAAGGTTGTGAAGCATGTAAAATGTAATTGTGGAGCATTATGAGCTTGAGTTATGATGGTGATTGTTGAATGATGGAGTGTTGTGGAACAAACTTTTGTTTGGGTGTTTTGTGTTGGCATTGATAGCACTTGAAAACAAATGACTACATGGGACTTGGAGTCTTTTTTATTTCTTGTATTCATTGGTGAGTATTAGTTGTGCATATGTCTAATGACATTCTAAGGATGATTTGGATTAACCTAATGTCAACAATGTGTTGGGGGTAGGGGGTTATGTGATAATATGAACGTTCTTTAACCATGCTTGAACTTGGTTTAAGAATTATAGTGTAATTTTTCATTGTATTCTTTATCATGAATTGTTTTTAAAAGTGTTGAACACCAATTGATATTATAAACTAACTCTTTCACATTGAAATTCTCTTCTAATCAAGTGGGTTGAAATTGGATGTTGTAAAATCCATGGAGTAAATAATAATATTCAAAAGAATTTTAAGAAAATATGGAATTTATGATTCAAAAATGTTTTAAAAATGAAATGGAATTTGTTATGACATAGCTTCACAATTTAAAAAAAATGTGTAAAGTGTATGGGTATATCAATATCCAAGTAATCAGGACATATGTCAACTCTTGTAGCTAATTGTAATAACTTTAAGGTGTATCGTGTAACCAAGCTCAAAGGAGCCACCTTTGGTGTCACCATTCTTAATTTCAAAATGTTTAAGATGGTAAACTAATCAATGTTGAAAATTTTGGATAATTTTTTACCACCAATTCTCCTAATATATTATAAGAGAATTGTGATAAATTTGAAATGAAACTAATTAATATAAAATACCCAAAAGCATTCTTCAAGTAACATTTTTTATGGCTATCCTTGTCCAAAATGACTTGAAATTCATCTATGAAGGAAAGTTATTTGTTTGTTTCTATTGTTTTTCAAATGTTGAGATCTCCCAAACCATAATGCCTCTTGCTATGCTCTTGGTACCATTGAAAATCCCTCAATGGGTAGGCATGAAGGAAGTTAATTTCATAATGTTTTTTCCTATTGTGGAGAAGTTATTGAATATTGAACAATGCTTAGATTCAAAATTCATTTAAATCAAAACTAAAAATTATAGGGAAATTTGGGTGTGCTCTTGGTATTATTGGAAAACCCTTAATGAAAAGGAATTAATGAAGGTGTTTTGAAAAACATTAGACCTAATGTGTGCGAAATATTGAATTTTGAGTAGTATTTGTCATTGAAAATTCAATTAAATTACAAAAAATGGTTTTGGAAGGAAAAATTTAGTTTGGTAACCAATTCACATTTGGGCCAACACACATGCTACACTAGTGACTATGAAAATGACATATTCTTGAAAAAAATGTAATTATATATTTAGATAATAATACAATGTGATAGGTTTAAATTAGATCATAATAAGTAAAAAAAAATTCAAATATCAAGTTTAGAACTAATGATTTTGGGAATATTTTTCTTGAATAGCAAGTCATGTTTTACCATGCATAGGATTGACTATGGTTTGACTAGCTAACCTACTATTGAAAAAGACTCATCTAAAAAACATAGTTGTCTTTCATTGGATTCTTTAGTTTTTTTTTAATAAGAAAAATGCTATCAAATTAGTACAAGTCATGGGGAGTTAAGTAGATTGAATTGAGTAATTTTCATTGGCATGAGTACAATATGGAGAAAGGAACATTTTCCTTGAAAATTTACCTTGTTCATATCATGAACAAAGAATTGTTGATGATGAAAACATTATTGGGTAAATGCATGTAACCCAATCCATTTTTTTATTGCCTAGGTGTGATTCTAATTGCCACATTGTTTTGTATAAAGGAAATTATTAAAAGAGACTACTTTTGAAGTAATAGACTTCAATATGTACATAATGCAATTGATTGGTATGGAAAATTCATAAAATTATAAGAGTTATGGACTTTTGAAATTGAAAATCAAGATTTGTAATGGTGTCAACATTAAATGAATGGACCTCAAAACTTGTTGGGGACTTGGTTTTAGGTAGAAAATGTAATAATGAAAATAAGATTGAAAGATTTGGATTCATACATAATGAATTTTATACCTGGATATTTTTCAAAAGTTCATTTCATCTTGAAAAAAAAAATAATTGAATTAAGATTCTACAAACATGTCAAGCCATGAACTCTACAAGGGTAAACATTTTAATGGAAAAAAATTGTTAAGAATTGATGCATTATTACTATTTTATTACAAAAAACATCTTAGAGCTCAAAAAATTTACAAAGGAAATGAACTTTCGAATTAGAAAATTCCTATCACTTTTTGATCCACTGTCACCTAAAAGAGAGGGACCCAAACAACAACCAGACCCCTCCAAAACTCTACTGCATTGCTTGTGGCTATCCTAGCATTCAGCACACACACACACCAACAGAGCATTCACAACAACTTCCACCAACCCAGACTCCTCTGAGCCTCCTACAGACACAGTCCCTCCACAGGACTTCCAAGATAGAATTTCACAATTCAGATTTGCACAAAAAGTCTCTGCCAACACAAGCGTCCAACCTCCTAGAACACCAAAACAGAGGCCTGAGATCTATTTGTCCACTATCACACTCTCCTCCAGAAGCAAAACCACTCTAAACTATTGATCTCCTGCACTTCTCTCCCAAAACTACTCTGTTCTACAACCTCATTTCTTGCTGGATCCGATCCTCTCCCAAAAACCAAGAGCTAGGTTTTTTTTCCTAGTTTTTTAACGCAGCGGAAGAAAATCAGAAAGACTAGCCACCAAGCTCCGAGCTCCTCCATGAAAAAATCCCTCTCCAATTGCCACTCACCTTCATCATCAATGCCCATTCCGGCGTCGCCATGCTGCCTCAAACCATAAAGGCCAGTACCTATGTTGCCGTGATCCCGTGCCGTCCTCCTCAAGAGGTGAGTTTCCATGATCAAAGCCAAGCAACCGCCACGCATCGCCTTAGTGATGATCAGTAATGCGCCGCCAACCAAATGCTAGTGCAAACAAAATCAGGAGCTGGATCACAACGAAAACGTTGTCCGGTCACCCCATGTCCAGTTACACCACCTTATTGGTGCATAGTACCTTATCTCATGTGCCAAAAAAATTTTAAAACACTGTTGCAATAATTAGTTTTAGTTTTGGCATTATACGTGAATCTTAAGGGTCAACAAGTATTAGGGTTTCCTTAGCTAGGGGTGAAGAGAAGCTAACCAAGAAATTGTTGCTTTTTAACCATTTGAATATTATGTTGGAGGTGTTTGAGTGTAATTGAAAGGTGCATGATGGAGAAAGTTGAAAAGGGGTACCACGGAGCCAATAAAATGCACTTGGAAACACAAGATGGAAACATGGAAACATTGCGGGAAAAAATTCAAGAAATTGAAATGATTGTTGGCTAAATATATACTAGCTTTTGTTTTTTTTAAGCTATTAAGGAATCTTTGTTTAAAGAAAGAATTCAAAAAATTAAGATGATTGTTAACAAGCATCAAAAAATAATTTAGACTATTTTTAAAGTAAGAATTATAGAGAAGAAGGCAGAGAACATCCAATTGTGCATGCGTGAAGTACAAGTGAAGGCTTTAACATTGTTGTTGAACTTTTGTATTCTTTTGGTAGCACAAAGTTTTCTTTTTTTGGTCATTTCCCTGATCTTTTCATGGTATCAACTATCAAAAACCTATTACCCAAGGTGTTTGGGTTCACACCAATTTGAAATGCCCAATTTTTAAAATGCGAATTGCCTTGGAATGCAACATACTAGACAAAAAAACAACTAAATGGGAGTTCAAGTGTTTTTCTAATCTTCTCCTTATTCTCCAAAGTTTCAACTATTTTTGTAGATGGTTAGCATTATATATATACTTTGGGTGTTATGTCAACCCAAATGTTTCCTTCTCTTTGGTGTTAGATCAAATATGTAAGTTCACATATACATTCAAATTATTTGAACTCACAATCAATTTACATTAAGACAAATTTTGTAACAACAATAATTCATAATTTAAAACTATTTAATTCATAAGGTAGAGGTATTTACAACCAAAGGCCCTAAGTTCAACAAAAAAAATTGCACAAACAATAGTACCAATTATTCCAAGCTCAAATATTTAATGAAATGCAAGGAACCAAGTTGATTAAGTAGAAGACAACCACTAGAACATGAATTACATTTTCAAAGTTCTTGTTCTCCTTGGTGGGCAACATTGTGATTTTCTTTTATTTTGTATTTGAATAGGCCTTATCTAGTGGACCTTTCAAATTTTCAAGCCCTACCACAAGTTGGTCTTCTTAAATGGTTCCAAGGCCTTCAAACCCAAAATGATTTAAGGATAAGGTTCCTCTTGAATAAAAACTTAAAAATTTGTGCACTTTGTTAAAAAATAAAATTTAACATGGTTTCCAATGGGTGTGATTACATGTTCCCCAAGTGGCATGAGCATTCTAGGGTGGACCAAAATCTCGTTTAAAAGTCCTTAACCTTTGTATTTTGATTTTATTTTAAGTCCCATAAACTGGTTCAACCTTCAAATTGATTCAAATGATGTTAGCGTTAAATATTTTTTCATATCTAAAATTGGGCCACCATTTTAAATTATTTCTTACACACTTTCATTAAAGATTGATATTAAAATTAAAATTTTAAATAATTTTTAAAATGTTGCCATTTACAAAAGTTTTAAATTGAATATGATTTGATATTTTTTCAAATATAACATTTTTAAACTTGATTTTCTAACCTTAAGTGTTATCAACCTTCAAAGTGTTATGTGCCAAAGTTTCAAAAAACATTGGATAAACACATTGTGAAATAAAAATCCATATTCAATTTTAGGAGGACTAGCATAGTCCATATAAAGTCCTTTTAGGATGGACATTCATTATTTTGTTGTGATTTTTTCATTGTTGAAATGTTTCATACATTACCTTCGTATAAATGAGTCCCTTTTTATGACATCCAATAGTAAGTAAAAATTGTATGCAATAATGATGAAAATCTTACCTCAGCGATAATCCATTTTAAGCAATGTAGTTTGCAACTACTCCAACTACAAAAGAGGTTATGTGTAATTGCCCTTGTGACACTAATTATAATGCAATGGATTTTAACTCAATACTACACCATATAATTCCCCTCAAAATACATTGTGAAAATAAAATTTAAAAATGACAAGACAGATTAGAAAGTAAGTAATAGATATAGAAATGCAATAATCAAAATTCCTATTGGTCAAAAAACCATATTGCAAGGCTACATGCAACCACACACCAAACTTCACTTAAGATGTCATGGCTTGGCATGTACATGTGACAAGCTACAAGGTAATGTATCAAGCAAAGTCCTATGCCAAGCCATTCTAAAATTAAGGGTCCTAGGACAAGTGGGTAGTTGATTCCAACCCTTCATTGAAGGGCCTTATATTCCAGTATAAAGAAAGACACAAACCTTATCGTAAGCCTAAACATGGTAGGAGTGGGAGGGACTTTAGTATTTATGTCTACTATGTAGAAGTGAAAGGGACTTTACACTTATAATGAGAAGATCTATGAACTCTTAAATAGTATGTATAAGATCCCTCCGAGTTTGTAAGAGGGATTTTCACAAGTATAACATCCCCCAACCCTTCAGCCCAAATACATACATAATTTCTCTAAATGGCTTGCAATTCACACATTAGGTTGTTCCACTAATAGCTACTAGTTGATCATCCCTAGGTTGTAACAAAACTATAACTCCACATGCCACATGCACCATGCACCTATCTTTACAATTCAAGAAATTATAGTCAATTCATGGAAATCACATGATGGGTGTCAATCTAATGGATCCTTAAAAGCTTTTTCTCCAACCTTTTTTTTCTTGCAAAAGAGAAGTGGTGTTATGAGAACTTACAAGGACATACATTTGCCATTTGCATTCAACTCATTTCTTCAATTTCCAATAATTTTTGGTATGCATGCCCATTTTTTTCCATTCAAGACTTTAGTCTCATGGAAAATGTAAATTTGATAAGTTGAGGGATTTAAAGATTTACTAGGCCTTTAACTGCCTCAATGTCTTGAGAACGATGGTAATGTTGCTCTCGGATTTTTGATGGCACAAATGGTTTTAAGACTACTGGTGGCTTCCAAAACACTTGGCTTCCTCTTTGGTTGTTGGATGGGAGCATTGCCCTACAACAAAAGCAAACTTGTCACTTCCTCATGCATTATTTAATTGTGTGTAAATGAGATGTTGCATGTTCTTGAAATTTTTGCAATTTACTAAAATGCATATTACATGTATGTGATTTTTGAATATCATTGGAGTAAAGTTTAAAAACATGTTCATATTGATCATTGAAATATGTAATATTTCTTTTAAGTTCAAAACATTAAGGTCCATTTTGTAAGTATCTTTCAATAATGTTGACAAAGATCAAGAGTTATCTATTGTATCATGCTTTGACCTAATGTAGGTTTATATTGGTGTTGAACAATTCTCCCATATTTGTGAAAATTGTTGGTTCCAATTTTCACATAGAGTTGTGAGAATCCAACTAGTTCTTGCCAAAAACAATTTTTATTTGGGTGAAAATTCATTAGGGTATCAAATTTTATTTGAAAGAATTATTTGATTATGAAAGGAATTGGTCTTCTCAAATGTAAGAATAATTGATTATCTTCATCAATTCTCACAACTTAATTATCAATTTTCATTTTCCTTTTACTAAAAAAGGACTCAACATTGATTTGAACCCAAAATCACTTATTCATGTTGTAACAACTTATCCATTAAACCACATGCCTTCATGTGAAAAATGAGATCATAACTTTTTACTTGAAAGTTTACACATAGTGAGATAGGAGATCTTAGCATGTGTAAACTTTAAATTTAAAATATTTCAACAAGCCATCCCATGTATGGGCATGATGTGGTCTAGTGACATAAGCCATTTTAGATATCTTGCCAAGCATGGAGGGCTTGGGCTCCATCCTGGGTCCCTTAATATAAACTTTTGACCTACCCTACTAGGCCTTTTGACCTACCTTATTAGGCCTTTTGACCTTCCCTACTAGGCCTTTTGACCTACCCTACTAGGCCTTTTGACTCTAGCCTTGAGAATCAGACCTAGGTAGGCATCAAATACCTTGCCCGGGTATCAACAACAACAAAAAAAACCTGACGCAAATGCCTTGCCTGGTTCTCAAGGTCCTGGTACTCACTTGGCTAAGTACCAATGGGCCAGTTATTGTTCTGGATATCATACAACTTGATACCCACTGATTCTCACAATGAGAACTAGAACTGAAAACTGGCTTGAGAATCGAATGGTTTTGTGATAACCACCCAACATTGGTTTTTATACCCATCAATGGAGCGGGTTTTCAAGTTCTCTTAAATGGATGAAACAACCAACATTGACATTCTCGTTTGCCTATGTAACATAAGGACCCACTCTAGCAATTTGAGAGGAATATTTCACCATACCGAATATTAGGGCAGATTTGTATCTACTAAGGCTGATAAGAAAGGGAGGAGACTGAAATCATAGTTTTCTCTCCTACAAAATTGTATGTAGGGAATTGGAGACAAAAGTGAAATCAATTCATTACGATTCGTTGTTGCACTCAATTAATAGATCTCAATTTGATGCACTTTGTTTCCTCATCCCTGGACGTTGCCAATCCATGCAAATAATAAGATTAGTAGACATGTTTTGGGTTTAGGGTTTTCTAGACAAGTTCAAGGTTTGCAAATTGATGGAGACAAAGGAGAAAGATAGAAGTATTAGTATCTATACATACGTGTACAATGGCGGGTACTTTGAATATGCCCGATCCCTAAAATCTGGTGCATTTCTGACTATAGCTCCCATTTCTTTGGCTGTTTGTAGAACTGCTAGCTTTGCACTTTGGTCTGAAGGTTTCTGCACACATGAAAAATTTCAATGTAAGCAATAGATATTAGCATCAGATGTTTGCATCAAATGTTGTACAAAATTTATGTCTCTTATGAATCGTAGTAGTTGTTGCAATTGAAGGAGTTTTCAGCAGACTATTATATTGATCTCAATTACTTAAATCTCTCTCAGCTGGGAGGTTTTGGGTTTAGGATCATCTTTTACCCAGCAACTGATCAAGCTTCCACATGCTGCACACCATACAGAGCTCGTGTATAAACCCTAAATTACCTAACTAGTACCTCTTTTCCAGATGCATAATTGATTCAAGGAAGGACATATGGGTGTTGATATTTCGGGATGAAGAAATTCAATACCCACCTCACATGTATGTGATTCAAGAGCTGAAAGTGGGAGTGAATCCATTTGCTGCATTCGGTTCAAAACAAAAGCAAAAAACAAATAATAATGTAAGTGAAATTCATGGACTGGGAATAAATCACCAAAATGTGAGGATGATTGTTTCTTGACTTGTTCCTTTGAAAAACTGACCGAAATACCCATCTCTCACATACGTGCATTCAGTAAAATCCATTCTGCCAAATATGAACCAAAACACGTTGATATGTGTGTTTCATGATTTTGCTGATTTTTCCTCAGCAACAAACAACCAAAAGTATGTCCGCTTAAAAACCCAGTACGAATTCATCACCCAACACCAAATTCTTTTGTCTTCTGTCTTGTGAGACAAAACTCATTGAAGGAGACAGAATTCAACACTCAAGAGATTTACCTGACAAGCTGAAGGCCTTAGGACTTGGTCTGCTGAAGCTAACGAGACTTGTCGAATTGGCATAGAAGGAGGCATCAGATCTAGTTTCTTCATCGGTGCTTGAGATGTGGGAAAGTACTCATATTGCTGCTGGCCTTTTCTCCGGTCATCTTTATCAAGCATTGCCTTGACTTCTGCATAACTGCAGTGATGATTTCAATTTATGATGAACTCCTCAAACCCATCTCTTGGGTGTTTCACATCAATTATATATCTGTTTCATGATTTCGCTGATTTCAGTGAGATATTGTCAATGTAGATTCTTGCTAGATCATGATTTCCAGGACAAGCCAAGCATGACTTTCACCTCATTTTTTGAAGAGTGAGATCCAGTGTAATTAGTGCAGTACCTGTATCGCTCTCTAAGTCCTTTGCCATTAGTTCCTTTGTGCAAGGGAAGAGTTTGATTCGATCTACGCAGAATTGACAGCCCTGTGAGTGGGCTATAGATTTGCTCATTCTCTGACCTGTGCATTATGTACACTTTGTAACTCAATGTGCAAATTAAACATTACGAATGCACAACAATGATCATCTCTCACCAGCACAATTGATGTTAAACTCCATGCACTTTAATATTGTTGCGCTTGACTAATCACTGGGCTAATCAATGACTAAAGTCTGCTGGTTGAAACTGCAAGGAGAAAAAAAACAGTGGAAAAAATGGATGTGGATTTGTACCACTGCACAGTGCTTCTCGCATTCCTTGCAGCTGGTTCAAGTACTAAGCTGCCTTGACCCAAAGCTGCAGGTGCTCCCCAGTATCCCACATCAAATCCCAATGGCCGTGGAACATCCAATTCCAACCTGGGGAAGAAAAAACAAAAAAACATCACCCAACTGACCCACACAATCAAAGAAAATCTCATTTCTCTACAACTAACTGCTTCTTTACAATTTTCAGCAAAGATTCGGAGACTTGATGAATCCATGATGGGTAGGAAGATGCAGGCAAGGAGTGGTACCCATCACAGTGCTTGAGGGCCCTTGAGAAGTTCAAGTACCTAAACATCCACCCCATTAGATTGTAATCTGAATTAGTCCCAAAAATGCTCTGAGCTACTTTCTTCCCATGAGGCATTTATTACATTCACACACTTGGGCTTTCAGCTGTGGAAAGTGCAGATCTTAGAATGCCCAGAAGTGTATGCAGCTGTACAAGATGACACTAAATGTAAAAGAAAAATCAAGTAGAATTCAGTATGCTTATAGTCAGAGAATCAATGCTTGTAGCTCAAAAACCACTAGTGCAGCAATTTTTGTGTACCTACCGAACACTGCCAATGTTGAAAGGATCTGCATAATGAATGATTTTCTCAAATTCTTTGTCTGAGCAATAGAAACCAAATTTCTCCAAGCTGTAGCGCAAAGCATCATACGTGACCTGCCACAAATGTTGCAATCCATCGGTCAACTTGTAATTCACCCAATTCCACCAGAGATTGTGAGCAGGAACGAATCTTGAGCTTCAGTGATTACTAGTCCATAAAGTTCAGTATATTACAAGAGCCTCAACAGTTACAGGTTTTTTTTTCTGAGTTGAATCAAAGAAGGCCAAGGACAATGAAGAGAGCAGGACCACTCTAAGTGATTTTTTGAAGCACTCACAGTATTCTCAGTGGGTTGTGGTTGACCCCAGTGCCTGCACATGTTATAGAGTTGCTCTGCCCTCCAGTACATCTGCCATAATTCAAGGTAATAACATAAAAAATCTTCAGACAATAAACAAAATGCTGGAAAGGACATGTGAATATTGCCATTCCATTGGCACAGAAAAAAGAGATGCAAATCCAGACAACATGAGCTTCCAGTATGCATGCTGTCAATATGTGTGCAATGTGTTCAAATTTATTACAATTCAAAAGTCTGACCCAAACAGTTCTAATGCATGAAGCTGTGAAAGACGGGGGAAAAATTGTTCAACAACCCATTTCTGATTTTTGTGTGTTTGATCACAAGGTGTGTGATAAGAATGGCAACATTTTGCACATTAGACAGTGCACTGGATGAGAAGGGAGGATTGATAACAAAGCACAGACACATGCACTCACATTGTCTAAGAGCCTCTCGCCAACATCAGTTTTCTTCTTCCTTGGAGGCAGTTTTCGAAACTTCAATCTCTTGTACTCTGATTCACACCACCCAATATCATTTTTGACATTCAAGGAGATTCCATTCCCAAGAATCAAATTTCCTTCAAGAGGTTGACATCATCCACAGCAGACGAGTAAAGATTGTGTGGGACTCATCAGAGGAGCACCTGCGTGGGGGATCTATAATTTCTCTAGTTCAATCAAGCACCCCCAAGAAACAGAAAGAACATACTCATGTCATAAGTCTCCACAGGTTCTGTTGGGTATAGAGGCTCCAGTGGATTGGACTCTCTTGCTCGAACAAACCCAAACTGCTTCTTCCCGATATCAATATCCCACAAGTCATTGTTGTGTCCCCAATAACTCCGCTTCCTCCTGGAGATTCAGCAATCATTTTTGAAACTAGGACTTCAATCTTGAGCCAGAACTTGCTGAGCAATGTGCAAACAACTGAGATTTAGAGTAAAAAATTGCGGAAGTCCTGGAAAACAAATTCAGTGATTTGCATTGTGCAGAGACATGTCTGAAGAGTGGATCATATGGATGGATGATCACCCCAATTCATGAGATACCAAAAAAGTGTAGGACCATGAAACATGAAGAATTTCATACTATGTGGAAGACTGCAACTGTTACATTGTGAAAGAGTGGGACATACATCCAAGTCCAAATCTTGGGTTTACTGCCTTTGATCTCCTCAACAGGATCTCCTGGCTGTAAGCATCTGCATGGCTTGTCATACAACGGTTCGGCTCGTGCTCCAGAAATATCATCAGTAGCCAACATCATACTGAATGTTCTGTTGGAAAATTTCTGTTGGCAGTGGTTTAAAATTCAGTGAATTTCAATGGCAAAACCAGGGTGTACCATAATTTTTCTTACAAATCAATGAATGATGTTTGAGCTTGTCTAAAGCTGGAAATCACAGTTCAAAGCTTCAGAGTGCAAGTCTGCACTTTCCCAGCTTGCAAGAAAACAGAGAAATAAGCACAGCAGAACACTTAGAAGCCTACATTTGAGCAGCAAGATTTTATTTTCTTTAAAAAGAATCTCCCATAGGCTATACCTACTGAATTATCCATCAAAAGCATTAGCAAAGAAGGGAGGAGGGGTGTTCTTACTTTCTCACCACAAGGAATGAGATTGGGACCACTTGGTAGAGTGTACATTGGGTCCAAAGGATTAGTGTGACGATTGGTTTGCAAAGTGCGGGATGGCTTCTGGTTTTTGTTGATTGATCCCACCAGCCATATTTCTGGATACGGTTTGTTCAAACACTGCCACAGACCAGACCACCCAAAAGAATTTCAGATCACATGACCCATATCACAGTTACAGCTTGTGGATCCCTTATTGAAAAGCTTGAGGAGGATCTTCTTCTGCTTCTTCTTCTTTGTGTGCAAAATCCATCTCCCAACCGATTTTCATGTGCAATGATTCATGAGCTTCATTTCCAATGCTTCATGGATTCATTGTGTAGAATTTTGCTGAATCTCTTGCGGTGAACCATCTTCTTTTCTACTCCAAGCAAAAACATCATATGCAATCTTTGTTTGCAGATCTGAATCAAAAGATGTTTTGCCAGATTCCTACTGGCAACTTCAACTTTCAAGGTTGGAAGTTGCCTTGTCCTGCCATGAGCTACAACTGAGCTGCTGGATCGTGCATCGGATAGAGCACAAGGAGCTGCTGCTCATTGATCACCAAATGCACAATTTTGCAATAGAAGCTGAGATTTGCAACTTCATTGAAATTGAGCTTGAATTGGAACCAAAGAAAATCAACCTCAAGACTTGGAGAGCAAAAAGCAATTCTTGCAGAAATTCAGCCAACAAAACGTTGTGTGAATCTTTTGGACACCCAGTGAGCATGTGATAAATGTTGCTCAAGATGATGGAAATTTAGAGAAATGGGAGATGACTCTCTGAGCATGTGGGTCTGAGCAGGAATGAAGGACTCGAATGTTGCTCACGATGATGGAAATTTAGAGAAATGGGAGATTGAACTGAGAGCATGTGGGTGTGAGCAGGAATGAAGGATTTTGCCTACCATGGGATCCAAAGGATCACGTATGCCAGTGTAAACTTGTGCACCCTCCACATCCTCTGTCATGAGATTCCTGGAGATACATGCTGGTGGGCATGGATAATATTTTTCCAAAGTCTCGAACGGTGCATGGTCCAGCGTTGAATCATAAGCAGGACGTCTTGGAGGTAACTGAGAATCAGCCGGAGTTGGTTCTAAGGTTGCCAAATCCATGTTTGTATGGGTGTTTTTTGTGGCACCCAACTGATTTTTCTAGTGCCAAAACAATTTTTTCTGTGCACCCAAGTGAATTTTTCTAGTGCTTGATCAATCAGACAATTTTGCACAGTGGGGGGATGGATGGATGGATGTTCTCAACCCAAAAAAAAAAAGCCCAAGTCTAAACAAATACTGACTCTGCAAATTGCTGCATATATAGAGAGTGAGTGCCCCTCCTCAAACGCTTTAACATTCCTCCCAAACACACATAGTAGCTACAAACATTCAGTCCCTGAGTCCTCCAAAACTTTCAACAACCAAACCCACCATCTTTTTCAATTTCTAGACACACATCAAAAACCCACTCCCCTCTCTCAGGCCCACAAAAAGGATCCACAAAAAAAAACAAACAAACAAACAAACAAAACTGCCATGTCCAAAACCATTCCCAAGAGTGTCATGAATTGAAGCCTCATGAAAACAGACACCTTTTTTATTCCTTTTTTCTTCTGTTCAGCATCTCTGATCACACTGCCTACTTGTTCTATGCTTGCTTGCTTGCTTGCAGAGAGACTTGTAAGAGTTTTGTGAAGTGGGTGTGTATGTGTGTGAGAGAGTGGGTTGCTGGGTGGCTGCTGCTGACGCTTGGGAATTTGGCAAGGTCCTGTGTGTGCCTGCTTTTCATGCATAACTGCCCAGTGAAACACCATTTTAACCCAAGTGTTTTCTGAACCGTTCTAAAACTAATCATACCTAATTAACTAATTAATTAATTAATTACCTATGCAATAATTAATAATAATAACAATATAATCATCATCATCATCATCATCATCATTATTTTTATTTTATTTATTTTATTATTTTTATTATTGTTTCCATAATCACAGTTTTTTTTACTGCTACTGTCTCCCACAGTTAGTGTTTTTCTGAGGAATTTTTTGTTTGTAGTCAAAGTGGCAATAATCCTTAAGAAGCAGAGTTTTCTCAGTGCAAAATTTTGCCAATATGCAAATTAAACTATGCAACCCATTATTACAAAGGCTTTTTTATTTTGTATGAAATTTTCACCAAAAAAGCAAGGGTTTTTTGGGACTAGGTTTGTTAGATTTTTGGGGCCAGATTTCTACATCCAGTTGAAGTAGGTAGCCAGAAATAGATAATGATGTCTTTTTTTTCCTTTCATATTTTGTTAATAGCCTAAATTGGCTAAAATTGGCTTACCAATGATTGCCACTTTAGCTACATCACAAAATTGACCCCCAAAAAAAAAAAAAAAAAAAAAAAAAGAAAGAAAATAACTGCTTCATGTTCATGTGGATCAAGTGTAATTGATTCAAAGAACATCATGAGTGAGAGAGTTCTTTGGGATGTTGTCTGTCTGTTAGCAGAGTCTCTACAGACATGGTCTTGTAAGTGAGACATTCGAGCAGTTGCACTGATCTCTGTGTGTTGTGTAAAGCATTTAACTACTTGCTGTCATGGAGAGCTAAATGAGTTTGAAGTTGATCAGATGCCAAACTTGGGAAGACACACACCCATGCGAGGACAAAAGGAAATGGAACAAAGAATGCAAGTTCACCCAATGCAAATTACATTACATTCATAAGCTTGCCCCTTCAATACAACAATATTACATTGCCTTAATTGCTACTAGGTGCAGTGGAAAATGAATGCAGCATGAGCCACAAGAGCTTTGCCAAAAACGCATACAAAAAACCCACCATCATCAAGCATCCATAATCGCCATTGGCATCCTCTAACAAGGCTTTCCAACATCAAGTCCAACATGGAAACTCCGATTCCAGCAACTCCCGCAGCCTTGGACTTTATCATGTGTAAAAGGACCCTTAGGAATTTTTTTAATCCTTGTGATACTCAGCAGATATCACATGAAAAAAATCTAAAAGAAAAGCGGGTGTTTGAAAAAAATGGAACGCCTGTCTGTAGGAGCTACCATTATGAATTTTTATTTTTTTTTCATATTTTCCCATCATACCTGGTGGGTATATTGGTTGACAACAAAGTTCTAACGGGAATAGGAAATGGGTTTGTGAGGGTGGGAGGAGTAAATCAAATAGCTACAATGGGGAGGGTGGTGATAGAACATAGCTTTCATGTCTTTTAAATTCTTCTTAAATTTGTAGTTCTCAATTGAAAAGAATCACACACATTGGTGTTTGTTTGCTTGAGCAGTGAGTCAAAAGTGTAAACGAGTTTTAAGCCATCCACAAGGGAAAAAAGAAAGGGGGAAAAAAAAACCATTTTATACATATATGTTTTGAGGGAGAAGGCCTGAGAGTTGGTGGGAGAGTTTCCAAACATGCAGTTTACTTTGCATCGGAAGCTCACAAAAATTGCAGCACTCTGTTTTCTTTCTTCAGACTTTTGCTAACTTGGGTTTAGGGTTTAAACATTGATACAAAACGAACTTTTGCTAAGTTGGGTTTACGGTTTAGGGTTTAAACATCAAATACAAAAGAACTTTTGCTAACCTGGGTTGAGGCTTTAGGGTTTAAACATTGATGCAAAGAAACTTTTGCTGGCCGCTTTGTGTGTTAGGTTGGGGATCATGATCACCACCACCACCACCACCCACCCACCTTGCAACTTCATAGAAAAACTATTCTCCCACTTTGACAACAGCTTTGCCAATGTTTTCACCCTTGAGCATACTGACAAAAGCCTTGGGCAAGTGCTCAATTCCTTCAGTTATATCTTCCTTGTACTTGACTCTGCCTTCCTTGAGGTATCTGGTAACTTCCTCAAGATATTGTTCCTTTAAGTGCCACCATCTGGTTACCAAGAACCCTTGCATCTTCACACACCTTCCCACACAATTCAACAAGTTCCGAACTCCATATCGCTCCCTCCAATCCTGCCAAATTTGCAAAAATCCAAATTCACAGCAATTCAATCATTAAAATGGCTTGTTTCATTCCCAAATAGCCTACAACTAACTTACTAACAGATTCCACAATTTTTGGTCTGAGAAAAATTGAGAATCGAGAGCTAAGAACTTAAGCTGCATTATTGCTCTTGCTGAAACTATGAAATACCTGTACTACACATGCATGTTGGTGATTGAAATTTGATACAGAGAGCCCAAAAAACTCTTACCTTGTTATACTCTGAAACTGCTCCACACATGGGGATGCGTGCATCTGTGTTGACATGATTCAGAACAGCCTCCAGTGTTTGACCTCCAACATTGTCGAAGTATATGTCAATATCATGTGGAAAATACCTGGCAGCAAATGCTCAAGTTTTGCATCTTGAGTTCAACAATTCTTCAACACCCAATCTCTACAATCACCCCTGAGGTCATGATTGTCATGTTTGAAATCCAGAGTCCAAACTGCTCTTACTGCAAATACTGAAATTCATGGCTAAAACACAGAATTGATCAAGTCTGTAAATCTGTTTTAGTACTTCATTAGACACACTGGTCATTATCACTTTGCTACTTAAGGTTATCTCCAGATTTTGAAGTATTTTTACAAGCACATTCAAACTAGACGTGCAATGATGATGCACACTGCAATTTTGCATTTAAAGAGATGGAACAAGCAGCAGCCAGAAAATCTAAGGAGTAACCACATTCAAGCCAGTTTGACACAAGCCAAGAAGTTGTAAGGGTTCAAGATTTGGAAGGGGGATTGAATGTCATAATGATGCTTACTTGCTCAGAGCTTGCTCCAAATCTGTCTCCTTCTTGTAGTTGAAGGCATCATCTATTCGGAAGTATGTCTTCAACAAATCTACCTGCAAGTAAGTCTAAGAAATCATTCACAAAATAATTCATGAAGCAACACTTGGTTCTTAGTACAGTCTAATATTGAAAGTTCAAACCCAAAGTCAAGCACCTTGACATTACAAATCTCTGCAGATCAAACAACTTGCAAAAAGTTTCAATGTGTTCTTTCCCATAAAACTTTGAAACATGAATTCCACAAGTCTTTCGCAGCTAGCAAAAAATCACAGAGAACAGAGTTTTTGATCAGATTGTGAGCTTCCTTCAAGCTGTGCTGCTTTCAACCAGAGATTAGACTGTCTACAAACATTGCCGAGAGGTTGATCATGAAGATGATTTCCAACAGCATTCAGGTTGATCCAGTTTGACTCGGATTTCAAGCACAGTACCTTGAGATCAGAGCCTGCAGAGCCGACCACACGGCAACCATAGATCTTAGCCAACTGCCCAACTACTTGTCCTACTGCTCCTGCAGCAGCAGTGACAAACACTTCTTCTCCAGGCTTGGGTTGTCCAATCTCCTTCAGTCCCACATAGGCTGTCAATCCCGGCATCCCTAGACAGACATTCAAGAAGCAGAGCATGAATCAAATAGTGATGATCATCAGTCAAGATCAGTCCCCCTCGCCATTCAACATATGAGTTTGCAGTAAACTAGAGAAAGTCTTTTGCAGCTTGCTTGCTTGCTTACCACAGACACCAAGATAGTAGGAGGGTGGCACTTGAGAGACATCCACAATCTCAAGCTCCTGTGATGCAGGAACAAACTCCCAGGAATACCCTTTTCCTTGAGGAGCTACCAGATACTCACAGAAGTCGAGAATTCCTGTCACATAGTCTCCTTCCTGGAACTTAGGGTTGGCAGATTCAATCACCTTTGCCACCACTCCGCCATGTAAGGGCTGCACAACCACCACAGCTCGTCCCCCACACCCACCCAACCCACAAAGCAAATTTCCATCACGAACTTTTCTGCCTGATAATCTGATCATGTGTCCTTATACTAGATCCAACAAGTAATTTTCTCAATACCCAATTCCCCGTTTGATCAATCTAGTGGAGAATTTTTAGCAAATCTTCTGGACAGTTTGTAGAACAATGTGATGAGAACTTGGTCTTAATGTTAAAGCTCTAGGTCTAAGCTTTGCAGTGGTGTAGCTGGTGCAATTTACCTTTCCTAGTTGGAATGGGGGAAAATAGAGACCACGTTTGTCTTCCTGCATGCGTCCTCGATAGTAAGGATCAAGGGAGATGTAAGCTAGTTTCAATGCAATGTCGCCTTCTTTCAACGTCAGATCCACCTCCGTCTCCACAACTTTCATACTCTCCTCTTTCACCCATCCTTTCGGGTATGAAGCCAGTATCACCGTCTTGCATCTCACTACTTTCTTGCCGGCAGACGCCATTGTTCCGCGCCTTCAAGAGTTGGCCCAGCTGCACAATACAAACCTTACGTCGTCGTACGTTGCAGAAGAATATAACGGAAGTTTTAGTGCGGATCAATTGGATGGGAATGATCAAACAAGAACGTCGATTCTGTTTGTTCAGATCTCTGTGTTTTTGTTTCCCTATCCTTTCCCTGAGGATCAAAGGAGCTGGGCCGGTGCTAAAGTAGTGAAGTTGGCAGCACATTGTCGCAGGTGTATGCTGCATGCATGCATGCATGCAGCTGATCCCCATGAAGAGATCTGCAACTGCTTCAAATGGAAAAATTCAGCAACAACAAAAACATTCCTCGATAGTACTTGGACTTATCCTGAAGCAACTTCCCAAAATTCCTCCAGCAGTCTGAATTCCCTCATGTGTACCACCAGCTCTACAGAGATCGTTCAAACTGCAATAATGCCCAGCTGCCAGCTGCATGCTCACTGCATGCTACTTGCTTCTTCACATGATCGTCTGCAACTCCAGCAAAAACAAAAAAAAATCTTCTCCAAAAAATTGTTCAACAATATTTGTTTTCCTCTAATAAGTTGGTGACAGTATGCTGTAATAGTGTAAGGTTTGTTGTCTATTTGTTCAACCATGTTTAACCCTGAACCCTGAACCTTCTTGATCATGTAGGCTTTGGGGTTTCAAATTTCTTCAACGCTAATCCCTAAACCTAAAACCGCATGGTTCTACCGTCCTAGTAGATACCATACACCACAATCTCAACTCTAGATTTTGAATAAGTGAGACAAAGATTGTAATACAAGTCTTCTGTGTTCTTTGATGACCCTCTTTGTGATGGTAAAATGACAAAGTCTTAGACTAGACAGTTGAAATCCCAATTGGGAAAAAAGATCAAATCCAAACCTTAATTTGTCAGCATGTAACAACAAAACAACTTCAAACAAAAGGAGCTCAAGGTAAAGATCTGACACCCCTACATAAATAGGATGATCAGGACCATCAAGAAGCAAAATAATGGTGATGTTTCATGGGTCCTTCAAGTTCCAGTATTGGATTTCTTGACTCTCATCACTCTTACCACTTCCTGCTTCAGAGTCTCATATTCTTCTTCTTATTCATGAGGTTTCTAACCCCACCTTGGCTCTGCCTACTACTGAAATGCATTTGGGTCCCCATGTCAAAGTTTCTTCAATCCACTCCAAAATGCCAACTTGCTACAAGGGATTTTCCCACCACAACCAAAATGATGGCCCATGACATCCAAGCCCATTGCCAGCAGACAACATTTTCTGCATGTAGAATAAATAGCCAAAAACTTTTTTACAGTAAGTCACCCTGTTTGGATTATAACTGAGCTCCAATGGAGGGCAGAGAAGTGTATGCAGAAAAGAGTGTTCATTCCTGAATTACACCTTTCATGTTGGTAGCAAAGCTCTAAAACATCCTCAAATAGACAATTAAAAGAGTATCTCTACCAAACCTGGAACTCAAGTTTGGCCTTTTACCTACTACCTCTAAATATCATGCTCCAAATTGGAGAGAAATCAAGCAAAATTTCTGGCTCATAAGCAAGACACTTCCAAGTGTGAAAGCCTGGGTCAAAAAAGCTTCGAAGGGAAAAGTTTGTGATATATTCCACAAGAATCCAGCAGACTAAGAGAAGCAATCAGTTGGACGAAGAAACATCTATCAACCACTGATGCTGAATTCCTTGCCTAAGCCTTTCGCATATTCCGACCTGCTCGAATCACTTCATCCACAAGGAGCAATTGTTCTGCAATCACTGGCCTGCAAAATTGAGTGACAACCAAGATCAATCGCTTCACTTGTGACAGGCAAATGAAATAATGCACAAGAAACTGGTTGGGAAGGTGCTTACGCAGAATTTATGATCTGTCGCTTAACGGAGTAATTGTCAAAAATGCCCTGGATGTTGGGATCCATTGGATCCCCAGTGGTATGGTCAAGACCCACTACATTGCCATTATCATGCTCTGACTGCAAAAGAACAAGAAAAAGTCCAGTGTTGCCACAAACTTCAGCTGAGACTGGACAGCAAAGCACCCCACAATTCCCAATGCGGAAGTTCTTCACAGTTTCAGTTTCTTCTGCTTTTGTATGTCTTACACCACATTTTGCTCTGCATGAGAAAATGAATTATGCAAAGGAGAATGGGAATAAACCTGAAGCTTGATCAAAACATCCTGAGTGTCAAGACCAGAGTTATCGGCAAGAGTTTTGGGAACTACTAGCAATGCATCCGCAAAAGCTTCCACCCCAAGTTGCGCACGCTGCGACAGATAAATTTATAACATTAGCACAAAGCACAGAATATGAACACAAACACTTGATCCTGCACTCCATAAAGAGATCTAACAAAACACTTGAGTCACAAGAAAATTGTGACATAGAAAGGTGTGGGTATATGCTGAAAACTACCCCTTGAACTGTTTTCTTGACCACATTCATCAGATGTTGCCGTGCTGCAACCTCAAAAGCTCCTGCTCCCTGAGACACAAACATCAAAGTACAAGGGTGGGACACTCATCAATGACTTTGAACCATCCAGGAGATCTTCAAGTATGGACACTTTAGTAGAGGGCCCTCAACGTGAAGAGTATGAATACTAGAGTATCAAGGGTTCACAATATGAGGTGCCCTCCTCGTGAACAGTGGCCTTACCAAGACAATTGCTTCATCTTCAATTGTATTCTTCACTGCTCTCAGACCATCACGAACTGCATCCTTGATTTGTGCAATTGTGTGGTCATTTGGTCCTGTTTCCCAGTCCAAAGATCCAGACATTTTTCAATTTGCACATCAGTAAGTGTTCATCTATAAACCACCTGCAGCTGAAAGACCATGAGTACACTCTACAGGCAAGCATTTGCTATATCCCAGGGGTGATCCTACCACTGTACTGAGTAATTCAATATCTTCTTCCCATTTTGCCTTCTCTTGCTTCTTCACATGCAAATCACTATCTTTCTGGATATACAAACAAAAAACTTCAGTCTGATTCAAGTCAGGATCCAACATTTAGATCCTTTTCTGCCAGGACATTTATTTCATGTGCCTAAAGTTAGCACTGAAGTAAACCAACCCTGATCAAATGTAAGCTGGGTTTGTCTCTATAAATACTTGGCTTTCTCACAATAAGTGTGCAAACTAACATGAACTTTTTGTGCTACTTCGCTGCCCATCTGAAGAGATTGTCAATACTTTTACAACAAATCAGCTCCATTTGAGCCTTAGCAGCAATGTGATGTCATCCATAGTTACAGGTAGGAGATCCCAGTGCTGTACTCTACATCATCTCTGTCATGGTGACTCATAGGCAAGAGGCTAGACATTCATCAACATATCTATAAGATGACTAGATCAATGGTGCATTCATTCATTCCACAGACAAGAATTAGAAGAGGAATATGTAAGCCCCTTCATTTGGTTTCTAGAGTGGTGCATGGTCAGAAATACACAACTGGTCGGCAAGAACAAAGACAGCTGTTCCCCACAAGCAATTGTATATCTAGGCCACTGGAAGCTTGAGAACCGTGAACCAACCTTTGATGAGGATTGTGCAGGAATGAGGATTCTTTGCATTTTCAATGAAAGTGTACTTCTCTTCTCCAAGAACATGCTCACGCACTACACCAGCATAGCCCAGAACATCAGGGGTCAGGCCCTCAACAGAATTCACAGCCTCGCCTCCACATGCAAGAACAAGACGCTCCATGTTCCTTCGCTTGGCCCTTCTCAAAGCAACTATCTGCCGAGCACAAGAGAAACAAAAATAGTGCGGGTGTCAATTCAAAGCTACTCTCATGAAAGCACATGATGCCCAAACTAATTCAAAACATAAAGCCATATAAAGACTATCTATGTAATGCTGTCAAGGCAAATAGAAACATCATTTGTGCATCCAGCAGATGATGCCAGACTCTACCTCATAGTGAAGAAGTACTTACCCCTGCTCTTGCAAACAGGTCAAGGGATATTGGGTCAATGCCCTTCTGGTTGATTACAACAAAATTCTTGTCTGTTCCTTCACACACCTGCATAAGACATCATCTCTAACATCAGCACAAGTGACAGTAATCAATTGCACATGCTCATACCTCCCAGAATGTTGCAAAAGATTAAACAACCTCCATCTAGTGAAAACAACAGAAAATCATCTCATTGTACAATTCAAGACTGCAAATAAGCATATCAATGAGAACGCACAGAACACTCCACACTTACCCACTGTGAACATATTGCTGTATCAATTCCAGTCAAACCAAAACAAACACAACAAGAATGAGTGCAGTCATAACCTTGTGACTGCCACTCACACAGTACAGAAACTCTATGTTGAGCAATGGTTGTCATCAAGCTGAAGCACACTGAGATGTAGCAAAAACAACTGTCTATAAGGATTACTAACCTTCTTCTTCAACTCAATAATTTTAAGCACCTTCTCATCCACGTGGCGTCTCTCAGCTGCAACCATCTTCTCTCGTTGCTCCGCATCATGGTAAAAGAATCCAGCATTCACCTCACTGTAGCAAAGACAAACTAAAAGATTAACAGATCGTGCATTGTAAGCCAACAACATGCTGCTTCCTCAATCTTTTGGAACCACAAATTGTGCAAAAAATGAACCCAAACACATCAACTGTGCCTCAATACCATCTACTTGAAAAACCAAACTACCTTTTCTCATACTCCAGTGACACATTGCAAGTCAAGATGTAACAGTTCTCCACATGCTTTTTCATGTCTGGGTGCCGTGCTCCATGGTCAAGGACAAGACCTTCCACCTGCAGCAGAGTTTACAGTGAATCTTGACTACCACATTGGCTAAGACTAACAGTGGCTAAGATTATGACTGCTGCATGTTTACAAGTCCCACTTTCACAATGTCAAAACTACAAACAGAGCACTGGCTGAATCCTCTGAGCACACAATACCAATTTAAAAGCACATGTTCAAGCCTCCCATTAAAACCTGACAATAAAATATTCACATGATATGAAACAACACAACTACTAGATCTAATGTGTTGTGCAAATGTGGAACAAGGGCATAAGCTTACCAGACGGGTGTCTGAGTCAAATCTATGCTTCATGTGCATGATCTCTACCATAAAAAGGTCTATTGGCTCATCTGGTTTCCGCACACAAAGTACCTGCCATCACTCAAACAGTAAGTACCACACATACGCTGTCTATAGAAACTGCTTGCATGCCCCTCCTAGATCAAGTGATCTAACAGGTAGCCCCAATCTCTCAAGAATTTAACTGTGGACAACAGTAATACTTGTGACACACACATAGAACCAGGAAAGCAGATGGATTACCGCATCAACAACCATATCTGTCAATTTGTCAGCAAGTTCTTCATGCACCTGCTCAGACAATCATAACAAATGTCAAACACCCAAAGAGTATGTGACATCATAGGCTCAGAAACTGAGGAGAAAATCACAAGTGCACAATCACATTCCCATGTCCACCTTTGTTCTAAGAGTAGTACGAGCCACCATCTTCAACGCCTCCTTATCAGGGTGGTCACCAATGACCACAGGGGTCTTGAAGTCCTCAAGAAACTCCAGTGTGGCCTTCTTGGCAACCTCAAACCCATCCACCAGCACCCGCGGATGCATCCCTTCACACAAGCTAACAAACATCAGGAGCCAAAATTCTTCCACCAGCCTAAGTCTAGCACCCTGATCAGTTGATTTCCTCTATTCAACAAGAAATTATGTTCACACTAGCTACTCAACAATCTAATACAAGAAGCTACACATGACTGCAAACTGAATAGACCAGAAATGCCAAAATGTGCATGAGTCATCTCTTGACCTCTGTAAACTTGGTTACTGATATACTGTATTCAGAAAGCCAAATGTTTCAGAGGATGTCACATTTCCATAAACAAATCATGATCAGAAACATAATAAAACTCATCCTAGAGCACATTCACAACTATAATTACAACAGTTTCACATAAGTGTGAACTGACCTTCAGAGATGTATCGCTCAGATTGCTTCATCAGCTCTCCAATGAGCAGAACTGTGGATGTTGTACCATCCCCACTGATATCATCTTGAGCAACTGCTGTTCTTGCTATCATAATGGCTGTTGGGTTCTGAATTTGCTGCAGAAATCAACACCCCACACTACTGTAAGACACAAACTAAAGGCCATGTTGTTTCAATCCTTGCAGGTGGTAAGAATTCACAAATTCCAGAATCTCAAAACAAGAACTTCACCCCTGAGAAACCCTATACAGTTGCTTGCTACTATCAGACACATACCATCTCTTTGAGCAAAGTATTTCCATCTTTCGTAAGCTTGATGTCACCAGATCCACCTACAAGCCTGCACTCCAAACTCACAAACATCCAAAATCAAACATGTTGCAAAGGAACCATAGCATGTGATGCACATTTTGCAACAGCACTTTTATGCGAGAAAAAAGATGATGTTCACAAAGCCAATGCACTCTCTCCCCCTCTCCCAAGTCACTCTGTGAGATAAGCTCAGTACAAAAAACCTCCACAATACAGAGGAGGAGTCTTCTGGCAACTGACTACACAGATGGACATTTTCCAACTACAATGAAAGAGAACAATGTGATTTCTTCATTCCAATATCACTTCTTCCCTTTGAACGATTCTGTTTGAACAGCCTCCTCTGTTGTTGCCTCCAAGAGTAACATGGAGCATACATCCTATGAGGGCTTAAACCCTCAAGCAACCATTCGCAAGAGGGCGATGAAGCCGTAAAACCAGTCCATGTGCTTGATACCTAGAGAATCAAGAAGCAAGACAAATTTCTAACTCCAAAGACTCCACAAGCCGGGAGTCCTTTGGCACATCTTCTTGGAATGCAAAAGAAGAAGAGAGGCTGAAAAGGGACTTACATCTTGATGGTGCCTTTCGGACCAAGATTGGTCTTCAACACGTCTTGCAAACCCTTGGCGGCATTGATGTTCATGAGAAGTGCGGCGGACCTGTTGAGAACCTCGGCATTTGGATTCACGACGCGGATCGCCATGTCTGCTGCGTACTAAACTGTGACGCTCACTAATGACTACCAGCTTCCGAGCTTTCCTAGTCTATGCAGCATGAAGAAGAAGAAGAAGTGCAGCGAAGGCGGAGAAGAATAATTGCTAGTGACTGAGAGAATGGCGAATGAGAAAGAATCACTCTCAAGAAAGAACACTACGTTTCCCCGCGCTCTTGCCACGAATGGTAACCAACGCCCCGCTCATGCCCGGCGCGGCAAGCAAACCCTCGTCTGAAACCCTAAAATGACACTTCCGGATGACCGCTTGCTCGAACAACGCCCATGGCCGATTCTTCGAACGCTTACAATCATCACTCAACGGACGAGGATCCTGATACCTAACTGATGTGTGTGTGTGTGTGTGTGTGAGAGGGAGAGAGAGAGAGAGAGAGATGGGTTAGATAATGCAAGTGCCCACAGAGAGAGATCTACATGTCCATGGACATAGGGGACCATGCCCTTTGCTCTCCAACAGGAAGAGATGGTAGTAGTTAGAACTAGTTCTCTTGAAGACACAGCAGAGCTCTCTCTCTTGTCATTCCTGTGGATTCAGAAACTTGTGAGTTAAAACTTGAATGTAGTGTTAAAATCAAACTCATTGCTGCAGAGTGACTCTACTATTTGGAAGAAGCTGACAAACTGGGTGTACCTGATGCCACCAGATTTGGTTGAGACAGAAGGGACTTGTGAAAAAGCTTGACATTTCAATAGGTCCCATGTGCTGTGTACATCATTACAGGAAGGCAGTGGTGCATCTTTGTGATGGTCCCTGTGGCTGTAACAGAAGGCTGTTGCACAGCACATAACTGCTGCTGCTCATTATGAGCAACTTGGTGGATGTTGGCTGCACCAGCACTGTGATACCCACTACCTCACCACCTCCACCATCCCTGCCTGATGAATTTGGACCTCAGCTGTGCGGAATAGGCATGGAATTTTATGCTCCCCTGAGTACTTCCCATTGATGATAGCAGCTCCTGGAGATGAAGTAAACCCAGTTGCTGTGTGGACACAGAAGCCTGTGGTTTCAGAATTTCTAGCTGGGTGGGTGGGTGAGTGGGTGGGTCAAATAGTTGGATGGGTCTTTTTGCTTTCAAAATACTGTGAGGATGAAGGAGGAATGGCTGCTGCAAATGCTGGTGCTGGAAATGGATTATGCTTTGGACCTGAGTAATGGCAGCCTGAGCTTGCTCACACACTGATTGCTGTGCACTATTGCTACTGGACAACTTTGCTGCAGCTCATAGACAAGTAACAAGAATCAGCAAGCAATTTGGTAATCAATCTATATGCTACACAGATTTCCTTTCCCTTTCCTTTTGACAACCCTTTCCTTTGAGTGCAGCTCACAATGGAAGACTTAGCACAACAAGATCAACTGTCTAAGGAAGGATGAGCATACAAAAGATTATGCAAAATCTCTCATATGTTAATTCCTTGAAATTTTTCATACATAAAATATGTCTTCTTGGTTATGCTTGTGGGATAGGGTTGTGAGATGTCTTCTTGGTTATGCTTGTGGGATAGGGTTGTGAGATGTCTTCTTGGTTATGCTTGTGGGATAGGGTTGTGAGATGTCTTCTTGGTTATGCTTGTGGGATAGGGTTGTGAGATGTCTTCTTGGTTATGCTGTGAGATAGGGTTTCCTATTTTGAAATGTTTGCCAATTTGGAAACTTGCCATAAGGGGAAGAAGAGGCCATTATGCAATGATGATTGGCTTGTTACTTCTTTTGATTCAATAAACATAAGTAAGGAAATTGCTTCAATTGCTTCAATTGTTTCAATTTGAAGACCAATGACTTTCCTTCTCCATTACCAAGAAGAACAAATCCTTAGAACTAATGTTGCATCGTATGTGAGCATCCCAAGAGGAATTTAACATTAAATGGAGATAGGGTTTTACAACATGTCCAAAAAGTTAACAAGCTAATACAAAATTGCACCCTCCCCCTCCTCCCCCCTCCTCCCCCACCCCCCTTCAAAATCCAATTGGAAATGTGGTGAAAAAGTTTCCAATGTTTTTTCAAATTTTCGTGATTTTTTTCTTTTTGAAAATGAATACATTGCAAAAAAAATTTAATTTTGTATTTGTGTGAAATTTTTCAAAAACTATATATGGATGGTTAGAACCAATGTTGGTAGGTTCTTGATTTTATGCAAGTTTAGGTGCAAGTTAGAGGTCAAGTTATGGAGGTTCCAAACCAAAAATTTCACATTTCATGGACACTATCATTACAATTGGGCCAAATAGATGGCCATTTTTTTTTAAACTAAAACTTGAACCAGGAGGGGTGTTATCCCTTGTCCAACAAGCTTAGATTCTCTAAGTACAAAAGTACAACTTTTAAAAAATCAAATTTAATCCTATTTCTTATGCATGTAATTAATTTTAATTGATTGTACATAATTAAAGTTGTATAATATTTATTTTGGATTGTGTGGTTTGATTGAAAAAAAATTAATTAAATTATAAAAATTATGTTTAGTTGTGTGTAATGAAAATGGAACTAGACTTGACTTTTGATAAGACTGGACTCTAATTTTTTATTTTTTTTCAAAATCAGAATTAAAAGTTTTTAAAACCCAAAGAACTAGGGTGGGGATCGATTTTAACATCAAATCAAAAGGTCCATCAAAAACTAAAAAAGTTTCATAACTAAAATTGAAGGTTCTTTTTATAATAAAAAAACCAAACAACATTAATTAACACACATGTTTGTCTACATTCATACCTCTCTACATAGGAGGATGGCTTGTGCATGAGCATAAATCTTAAGCTTGGAGGTTTGAGTTTGGAACTTAAAGTTTAATGTGATTCTAATCCACCTACATGGATGAATATGTTCATAGATGAATGATTTTATATGGGTGGATTTTATTTATCATTCGAATTAAACAAATAAATCATTGGATGAAATTCATCCATGTTTAGAAGATAAATAAATTCAAAATTATTCATATCCATCCTCATTTGTTGTTCAAGTAATAATATTTCAAATTTGAATGTCATTTAATAATGATGGATAAAAAAATTGTGATAATAAAGGAAAATATGTTGATGGGACCAAAAGATTTTTTAACATTTTGTTTTAACAATCAATTTCATGAACAATGTTAGGCAATTCAAAAAATATTGTCATGGAATGATTATCACCCCACCCACCCAATTATTGTCAAGAACCTTACATATTTACTTCATGGAAAATTAAAGTGCCTTGAAAATAAATAATTATTAACAAAACCTCATTAAATGAATGAAAAAAATCATTCGTCCATAATGAAGATGAATCTTTACATTCATCCCTGTGTTTGTTTTTAAATTTACTAGTATAACATTCACTTTGTGGTTAAATTTTTGGGTTTTGCTTACATGTGTATAGGGGAAAAGACATTTTACCATCCCAAGTTCCAACTCTAGGCTCATGTAGTAGCTTACATCCTCTACATAAGTAAATAGTTTATGTATCTACTTACTTATGTACCTACTCATCTACCGATCTAAAGGTCTATTCACACTTGTTAGTAGCTTATTAAAAAAGTTAAGGCACAATAGTAACTTGCCACAAAAAGTTAGAGTTACTTGACTTTTAACTTTAAAATTAGTACTACATAATGTTGGCACACTACCACCATTCACAAAACCTAATTATTTTTCACCACTAACCTACTTTAATTGAATAGTATTATCATTGTCCTAAGACAAATCAAGAAAATTACTAATGTAGTTTCATTTCTTACACACTTGTTATGATTTCCATCCTTTTGGCTTCTTCATTGCAATGTTTAGCATTCACATTTCTTTAGTGTTCAACGTTCAAGTTTCTTCAATGTCATTTTTCCCAACTTCTTCATTATAACATTCAATGTTCACATTTCTTTAATGTTCAACATTGAGGTTTCTTCAGTTTCATTTTTCTTGACTTTTTCATTGTAGCATTCACGTTTCTATAATGTTTAGTGTTAAGGTTTCTTTAGTTTCAATTTTCCTAGCTTCTTCATTGCAACATTCACGTTTCTTCATTGTTCAATGTTCAAAATCCCGCTTTCAACCTTCAACATTTAACATTGTGTCACATTTTTCTATTTTATTTTGTTTTGTCCACCTTTGCTTATAACGTCTCACTTTTAGCCTTTAACCTTCAACATTCAACATTATGTCATGTTTTTCCACTTTGTTTTACTTTGTCACCTTTGCCTACAAATACAAATCATTGTGACTTTTTTTTGTTTGCAATAGATTGACATATTTGTGTTTTTTCTTTTGTTATAAGTTTTAAAGTGTGTGTGGTTATTTCTTTTGCAAGTTGTCATGAGTTCTTGTAATCTAGTTTTATTTGTGTTGTTCTTGCAAATTTTGTTGTTAAGAGTTGTTCATCTTATGTTACGATATAGATGCAAATTCTAGTTTTTAGTTTTTAGATTAGCTCCCATTACATAATCAAAAAGGTAAAAGGTTCTTTTGCACCATGTTCAATTTTTTTATGTTCCATTAACTTCATGTGTCTTGTAATCCTATGTTTTCTTCACAAGAGAACTTGGCAATTGGGTGAAAATTAGGTCCACAACCTAATATTCCCATTCTTTGATGACATAATACAATGATTCTCATTAAATTGAACACTTCAGAATCAGTAGGGGTTTTGTTTTCCATTTGTCTTCAAAGTTAAAACACCCAATTTGGAAAAAAAGAACATGCATTACCAATGTGTTATACATGTAGGGATATGGGTGGCATGCTCACTATATAAGCTCACTCATAGTGCTGAACTACTCCAATGTAGTGAACTATTTGCCATTGGTAAGTCAATAGTACATTTGGTTCTGCAAAAATTTGTGTTTGTTGTGAACATTGTGTTCAAAAATAAGATCATGTGCCTTAAAAGAAAAGAGTTGGTCGAGGTTAGGACCAAGTTCAAAAGCTTTTATGGTCTACCATTAGTCCACAGAACTATTGATGTCACACAAATACATGTCCAGAAACCTTGACGGCAATCTGTAGTTAATTACTTTTCTTTCAAGTCTAAAGGTTATAACATGCGGTTGCAAGTTGTAGTTGACTACCACAAGAGAATTCAAAACATTTTTGTGTGAATGTCTTCCATGAATGATGCACAAATCTTACAAATCTCTAGCTTGTACTAGAGAGCTATGCATGCCCACACATTGAAGACTTATCCTCTTTGATTTCAACCATGTTGAAGTCCCCACAAATAATCTAGTTGTATCCCTTGGAATTTTTTCCAACAACCAACTCCCACAAAATGTTTATATCAATAGAGTTGTTCAAATGGAGCATAAATGTTGATGATCCCAAGGTCACCACATTGTAGCCCCTTCAATGTGATTACTTGGGCTCTATTACTTCCAATGGTTATGTAATCCATCACAAATTTTGCCCATCTAGGATCCATTAAGATGCATGTCCCTCCTTTACCTGTTGTGTATTGTTGCCTTTCAGATGTGTAACCTTCCTCTACTTCCAAAATCCACATTATAACATTCGGCCATATAGCTTTTCCAATGTTCAATGTTGCAATGTCTCTTTGAAGCTTGTGTTTTTGAAGACAAAGGATGTCCACCTACGGACCTATCCTCTTAAGTAATGACATAGTTTGAAGGCTTTTCCATCTTCATTCAACCCCAAGATGTTGTAGGAGATAAGATGCAACTTCATGATTCATAAATAAATGTTGGAAAATTTCTGCCCATGTTCCCCTTATGTTTAGCAGCTTTAATTTAATTCTCAAAACCCGACAAATCATAGATTGATTAGGGCTTTGATGCATTACCAATTTTTTTAATGGTGGGGTGCTAGATCTATTTCCCCTTGTTATTTTAATTGATTTAACATTGTTTTCTTTCTTTCCAATGTCATCTCCATAGCTAATTCCCGATGCAGGAGTAACAAATTGGAATACATGGCCACCAACCCCTAGTCTCCCACTTGCATTTTTGAAAGGGCTAGGTTTGTTAGTCAAACCCATCTCATCTTGTCCAATCTCCACCTCCCCCTCTTGTTTGGTTAAAGATTGTTGTTTGCTTGCTCCTTTCCAAATATGCCACTAATTTGGCCTAGAACACCACACTCTTGCAAGATAATTAATGTGTTTGCATTGTGACCTAGTTCTATGGTTTGTTCTTCTATGACTAAAATTAATTATGAAAGCAACATTTGTGAAACCTAAAGGGGATTAACTAGATGTGCTTGGTTAACATCCATTGGTTCCACTTGTTACAAGGATTCTACCAATTGCATTTGTGGTGCTCTTACATCAACAACCTCAATGACATTCCTCTCTTTTGTATGTGCAATGTCAACCACTAATTAATGGCTGGTTATTTTGTTCATATGCAATGTCCTCTTCCTTCTCATTATCAAAGACTTCTATAAGCCCCATTATATCTCTCTCTATAATTGACCTCTTACTACCCCCTACTTTCTTGGGTGACCATGTCATTGGTGCAGTTACGTACAATTGACACAACTTTAATTTCCTTATCCCTAGTCTTACATCTTTCAAATGGAACTTCTTTTTCCACCACAAATTCCTTCACCTTCAAATCATGTTGCCTTAGGATGGGCAAGCTTGGGTCCTAATTTATATGGCATGTCCCAACCTCCTCTTTAACCTCTAAATTGGGTGCATTTTTTACTACAAATATTTTGATCCTTGAGACCTTATAGTTGTGCTCACCCTCCCTTTGCCCTTATCTTCAGTAACTACACTCCCATCTTTATTTTTATTTCTCCTTCTAGTAACCTCAATGAACCCTTCACTATCTTCTTAGGGTCTTAACTTACTATTATGTGGAAGTTGCACCACCTCCCCTTCCTTCTCAAGTCCTTTGCCTATCTATACCTAACTAACCTCCATTTTTTTCACTTCTTGATCAGCCTTATTACCCTTCTTATTTTTCCTACTCCCACTTATAGCATGTTCAACCCATTTTGTTATGTATTATCAAGCTCTAAAGGCTTGACAATCCCTAATGAAATGTGTTAAACTACCACAAAAATGGCATTTGATAGGATACTTTTCAAAATTGACCGTCACTACCATTACTTCTCCCTTAATTCCACCAATAGAAATCATGGAAACCCATTCTAATTCTAGATCCATGGCCACACAAAATTTAAGATCTCTTCACTTTGGGTTGTTGGGGTCCTTTCCTAAGATTTTCCCTATTCAAGCAACAATCTTTTCGCCAAAAGGTCGATACTCAAAGGGGAACATTTTCAAAGAACACCACATCAAAATCTTTAGTCCTTGCAGTAGTTCTAAATTGAACATCGGCATCCATTCTTGATAAATTGTTGTGCCCTGTGGAATCTTACGTGGGGTTAGCATTAGCAACTTCTTTGTGCCCTCTTTTATTGTGGTGCTCAAGTATAGAAAACCCCTCTTTGCATCCATGCGAAATTGATCACCCCAACCTTCATTGTCGCATTCAAAAGCACAATCCAATCAAATATATGATGTGGAGGGATTTTCATATTGACACTATAAAAAAATGTGACTTTTTAGAAGGTCCAACTTGACTAAAATGTCCACATTAACCAAAGCGGATGGTCATTTTGACTAAAGGCTTGGGGCATGAAAAAGACAAGTTACTTTTGATTGAGACATTTGATTAAAGTGATTTTTTTGACCATATGACAAACCAAACATCTGGTCAAAAAAACTAAAAGTCCATCAAAATGACCAAGGCTTAATCAAATTGACCATACTTAATGGCCATTGTGATTTATAATTAATTAAATTGACCATTCTAATTTGACATTTAATCAAATCAACCATACTAATTTGGTTATTTAACCTACAAGTTTATTTTGCATAAAGTACATACCAAACATAAGTTCATAGCTAATAGGCCCTAAGTTAGGCATATTACACCTAATAGTTATTTATACAGTTTAATAAGCTATTTACATGCTACCTTTAAGCACATGTGGGTACTTAAATTGAGTACATTGATTAGTTAATATTTAATAATTGATACTTAATATTCAATCATTTATGGTTAATATTTTATATAATAAATTAATCACCAAATAAATGTTAATTAATAACCAATCGTTAATTTATCCATCAACTTGTTATTTAATTAATTATTATTATCTAATTATCAATTTTATCTAATTTTTTGGCTAATAATTGATAGTAATTTATAATAATTAATAATATTCAATACATAATTTGAAATAATTATTGATAAATGATTATTTTAAACTAATTTTTTAGTTAATAATATTTTATATATTAATTAATAAATAATATTAGATAATAAATTATCAATAATCAATATTAAATAACAATTATCAATAACCAATCATTTAAAATTTAAAATAAATAATAAATAATATATTATTATTATTTCATGTCTAATATTGAATATTTCATACCAAATATTCAATAATCAGCCATTTATATGGAATAATTATTAATTAATAATAAATAATCATTATTTAATATTTAATATTTAATCATTCATAGGAAATAATCAATTATTGATTTTGATTATTTATTATTTATTTATTATTTATTTATAATAATTAATCCTTTTTTATTAATTACATATAGGTAGCCTATCCTACTGATTAGGTTAATAGCCTAGGCCACATGTGTAAAAATAGGTTAATAAAAGCCAACGGCAACCTCCTAAGTCACTATGAATAGTCCTAAAAAGATGATGTGGTATTCGAGGATTAGATGAAAGTCTTGAGATAGTGCTAAACAACGATGCTTAAATAATGTTTTTACATTGTTTTCACTATGCTAAAAAACATTAATTATAAGCTTTGAAATGTGTTGAAAAATATTTTATATTTATTGAATTACCTTTCAAACTTTACTAGATTCTAAATTAATATATCAAAAAAAGGTTTCACATAAATATAACATGTATTTTCAACATTAACTTAGTTTATGAAACATATGAACATCAAATCCAAGGACTAATTATGCCGAAATTGGCTCTTATTAGTTTGGTTTTACCCACCTAGGCTTAGGTACTAAGTAATTAACTTAACCTAGGCCACTTAAACCTACTAGGTATGTAGCCTAACTTAGGCCACCTATGCCTACAAGGTAGGTAGCTTAACCTAGAGCACTTAGGCCTACTAAGTAAGTACATAGCCTCGCCTAAATTACCTAGGCCTATTAGGTAGGTAACCTCACCTATTAAATATGTAACCTACACTTAGACCTACTTAATAAGTTAAGCTACCTACCTAGTATGCATAGGTTAAGTTTATTAATAGGCTAATAGGTACCTACGTAGCCTACTAAATAGCATAGGCATAAATAGCTTACCAAGTAGGTATAAACATAGACTTAGTAGGTATTTATAAGGCCTAGTAGATTATAACCTACATGTTACCTAGGTCCATGCATTTATTAATAGGTACCACTAACCTACCTAAGCTAACTTACCTATAACCTGCCTATTTATGTAAATAGTGTAAAAAAATTAAAGTTCATATAGTACAATATGCATGTTGAAAAACAATATTTTTAAGAATTCAAAAATCTTTTGTTGATGTTGATGGCATTTTTTATGTTTGCAAAATGGTGGAAATTCATCACAAAAAAACCTTTGGTTACATCATTAATATTTATTTTAAAATTGCAAAAAACTTAGATAAGGTTTACGATGATATGAAAAATTGAGTTCAAATGTTTTCAAATAAATTTGATGTGAGTAAAAAAGGGCTAATAGGAGCCAACAACAATCTCTTAAGTCACTATGACTAGTCGTGAAAAGATGATGTGGCAACACATGACTGGATGAAAAATGTTGAGATAGTGCTAAACAACAATGCTTAAACAATGTTTTTACATTGTTTCATCATGTTGAAAAGCACTAGTTACATGTTTTAAAATGTGCTGAAATGTATTCTATATTTATTGGATTCCCCTTTGAACTTTACTAAATGTTAAATTAATATATTAAAAAGGGCTTCACATAAATACAACATATACTTTCAACATTATTTTAATTTATGAAATGTATGAACATCAAAACCAAGGATTGGTTACACCAAAATTGGCTCATATTTAGTTTGGTTTTACCCATGTTAGAATTGATTATATGTTTAAGGTTGGAATTATAAGAATTACATTTAAATTTTTACCCAATAGGAGTAACATTTTTTTTTTCAAATTTCTAATCCCAAATTTTTGCCAATTTTTTTGTCGTTCACATTTTTCCTTGAATTTGCACTATTTTTTCCATTTTTTTCCCAACAAGAATTGCCAATTTAAGAAAATTCAAAACCAAAAAAAACATGTTGGTTGGGGGGAAGGGGAGTTCATCCAACTATTTAAACGCAAAATTTCACCAAATTAAATTGTGCTTCCTTTTACAAAGGAAACAAATGTAAAATATGTTTTTACATCATTAAAAAATATACATGTTCTGATTTTTTTCAAATTTGTGTAATAATCATTAGTATTATTGTATGATTAATTTTGCTAAACAAATATGGACTTGATAATTAAATGGCTATATTTATTACATAATTAATGTTTTTTCATATGACCAAATTCTGCCAATTTAAGTGGGCAACAACATAAAAAATGATTTATTTGAAAGAAAAGTATTTTGGGTCAAATTTAAAATATATATTATTATTTTTTACGACAAAATATTGGTAAAAATCCTAATATTGAAATAATTAAACAAGTTTATAACTACATAACTTGTTTATAACCAAGTGTGGCATCTTCTTATGGATGATTATCATTTTTACAATATTGTAAAAATAAATAAATAAATGTATACCTAATCATATTGGGGAAAATAAGAACTTGCAACTCTTCAAAAAATGGACATATTTTATGTAATGAAATAAAATTATAAAAGACTTAATAATTACACTTTTGAATTCATATTGAAATTACAAAGATTTGAGGTCAATTTAAATTAAAAGATATTAATTTGTTGATTTATTCATGAAACGTTATTTTAAGTTTTTTTTTTACATTGTAAATTTAATTTTTGTAAATTATAATTATTTTTTTTAATAAGCTTCAATATCATCTTTTCATTTGTAACATTTGAATAAATTTCGCAAAAGAAAATGTATGTGAAAGTTTGAATTTCCTAAACAATTTCATACGAAACATGATAAATTTAAACATTTTCATCTTTATTAATAAAGTGTTCAAGTGGTTTGATGGTTAAGACCTCGATGTGCTTCCATGAAGTCTTGGGTTCAATCCTTAATGGATGCATGCGTAATATATCTTGTACAAATGCAATTTACAAACATATACATCATGGTGAATACAAAAATATGTACATGCTTAAATGGTGTCAAAACATTTTTGTTGAAAAAGTTGGAAAAAAAAACTTTAATGTTTTTTCATGACATGTAAATTTGTCATGGCATGCCGTGACAAATTTGTAATCCGTGATTCCACGATCTAGGAAAAAAAAAAGGGTATATGATGACATGGCATGTTATTCCATGTCATATTAACTTGGGACCCTATATATCCATGTCATAATTTTTTAATTAAAAATTATCTAGTGCAACATGCAACTATTCAAAATGATTAAAAAAAATTTCACTAAAAATGTTTTAATCAACTGATCCTTTTTTACCAAAACCATACAAGTTGCATATTAGTCAAATTTGTCCTATTTCACTAAAGACCTAGTGAATTTGGGTAGTGAAAAAGACAAGATTTCTTCTTGTGAAATGTTGTTAAGTTTCAACCATTGATTTAGTTATTTTTTGATTGCACCATGCAATTTTTTGTAGCCTTCCTTTTGTTCACCTTTCAACATTATTCTATTTTTGTCTACAAAGATTAATCTAATTTTTCACATGTAAAATGCTCATAAGATCACAATGCTCACATGTCACAAGAACGCTTTGTTTTTCCAATTGCCCAACCTCAAGCCACATGTTTAATCCATAAATTCTTGGCATTGCCATTTTTGTTACTTTTTCAACCACTATAAATGGAACTCTCTCAACACAAATTTCAACAACATTTTCCAATGTCCATAATAGATGGCAAAATGCTCTAAAGCATTCTAGGACTTCCTTTTGTAGTTTCACCTTCAAAAATGGTATTGCAAAAATATATAGTATTGTTGATTTATGTGTGATCCCTTTGGACTCACAACATCAATCTTTGAACATTAATGTTGCACAACAATAGTGGGAAAATCATGCTTGTTATTGGGTATGACTCAATAAGGTGTGAAGTGTAGAGATTATCAAATCTATGATCCAAACAAGTGATTCTTCACCCACCCAATGTTTGCATATTTCTAAAAAGAAAAGTGTATACTTTCATGTAGTTAGATCCCCATTGAGGGAACTTTTTGCAAGCAAGGATTAAACATCCATTATATTTCAAATGTGAAACTATCCCAAATGGCAAAATCCATTTTTTCCCTCTTGCAAAAATTGATAACCTCTTTCGGAAAACTAATATTTGGGTGTGTTCACGATAAAATGACCAACATCCGCCCACTTGGTTGCTTAAAAACAACTACTTAATTTGAAATATTCTTAGAATATTTTCCAAAAAAGTCTTCAAAAAATCATCAAATTTTTTTTTAATATACTATTATTTTAAGGTTTACATTCAAACTTTGCCCAAAATATGTCATTTAAAAATATTTTCAAGACCATTAACATGTCTTTTTTGTAGTAAATGAGTGGTTATGAGTGTGTTAAAAGTGCTTTTGGGTGTCTTTCATTTATTAGATTAATTAAAAATTTATTCACATGTTCCCATGGTATAATTTAAATGTATACACTAATCCAAAAATTTCAACAATAATTTAAATTGTCACATAAAATATGAAACATTAAACACTGGTTACAATGTGAAGTGGTCGTTTTATTGTGAAATCACCCATTTGGTTTTGTATTTTGGAGTTTCATAGGTCAATCTAATCGACAAATTTTACATCACATTGTTTTGCACTAAATGGCAACAACTCTAATGCAACATAGTGGGGTTTTAGTTTCAAATTTTGTTTAAAACAAATTCTCTCTAGTTTCACTGCATTTTCAATGACACAAATTTCATGCGACATACATGCTTGGGTACTAGTCTTTTATACATAATTATTTGATTTCATCCCACATTAATGGTGGATGATAAGTGTTTTGAAATGGAGCACCAATGTTATGTTAATTGAGAACTAGATCATTTGAATTTGGCATTAACTTCATTCCGAGTCTTTATACATTTGTTGTTTAAGCCTTTTTGTTGGTGTAATATTGTGGTGGCAAGAGTTCCATGATGACCCATGTATTTTATCACTTCTATCTTTTATCACTATTGCTTATGTTGTATATGACATCCATAAAACACATGATAAGGACCTTCTCTCTTCAAAGGTGTGTTGTTGTAGTTGTCAACTCGTCTTGCAACATTTTTGAACCTAGTGAGAATGAACCTTTCCTTGTTTGGTTTTGGATGGAATTTTTTCCGATTTGCTTGGTAGTATAAATCAACACCCTTTGTGCTTGTTCGTGTGAATTTTGGTATCTCAAGGCAAAAGTTTTCAGGATGTTTGCTTTTGAAGTAGTTGTTCATGTCAATCCATTCATTTTGGTATGCACCATGCAACAAATGTGCAAATGGCTCATCCCTGGAATCAACTTGCAATGGGAATAATGAGTTTGGGATTGGTTTAACATTGTTATTTTCCTACATACGAAATAATTGGAGGAGAAACTCACCTACATATATAATATGGAGCACCATTATGCGTAAAATTAATAATTGACCACCAAATGTACTATCAAAGCTTAGTGTACCCCAATCCAATTCAAATGAGCATAAATTATTGTGTTGTGTGCAACAACATTCCATATGCAAAGCATAAGGCTTGTGAAGAAATGGATAATTGGTTACCGTAAAGTTGGAGCACCATATTGATGGTGTGGATTTTTGTCTGAAGGTAGTTTGGTCCTTAACATCTACATACACAAAATGTGTGGCCATCAAGTGAATATTTTGTTCCAAACATAATGTGAAATGGACATTCAACTCAAAAAAGGTCATCAAATTTTTTTTTGTTATGCACAATGTTATGGTCCATAAATTTTGTTTTTAAATCACAACTTATGAAATAAGGCTTGGTAATTTCAAGAAACCAAAGAATAAATTGTACAAGAGTATGTCTTGGGCGTAACGGAACATAGAAATGCTCTCGAGCAATTTTTTGGTCTTTTGCATTCGTAAAATGCCTAAGAAGATACAAGCATGACAACGTAAAGTTGATATGAGGCTATTAAACAATTGGGTTTTGAAACAATATTGAATTGGATGAACTTTTTATGACAATGAAATCACAATTAGTTGAACTAACATATAGTTAATGAATACAAATTGAGATCAAACTCATGTTGCTTATTATTAATCCATATAATATGAGGTTGTTAGCTTAATGGTTAGTAAGTACTCATGAATCTTCACTAGATCAATTGAGATTGGCCATTTGTTTGTAAATGATCTATGGACAACCATGATTCACTAAAGCATTCAAAGTATGAGTATCCAAAGACCTAGGGTGAAGATTGGAACAACCACATTGAATACCTTAAATGCCTTAAGTATTGCAATTCAAAAGTGTGCACTTTCGATGTGATTATGAAACATTAAAACACAACAAGTTTTTAATCAATTTCAAACACTTGGTCATTTAAGTGTTCACATAACTTCAAGGTTTTTTTTTTCAAATTCGTGAAGTAGGTGGACTAGTGATCCTTTGGAATAGGACTTAGCTAAATTTGGCTATAGGTCAAAGAGCAAAGTAGAATTTTATTTGAACCCTACTATATTATGTTTAAATTTGGCAAATTAAGTTTTTTTCCTCATAAATATGGCAACTTGGTGCCATCTTTTCCACAAAAAAACCTTTTAAACATTCACAACTTTTCTTTCCCCAAGTGACAATTTTTTTTCACTTTTTTTTACATAACTGATATTGATAAGGTTGTATTGTTTTGCTGATCATTTTTTTGGGGAAAAAGTTGTTTATAAGTTCAAATTTGATTAAATGAATTTATCTTGAAAATTTTATTTTGAAGATAATGTACAATATTATACATATGTTATTTGATAATTATCAATTATTTTTCCTTAAGGACATGTAAGTGTTCAAGTGAATGAAACCCACTTGATTGCTGCTATCTTGTTCATGGCCAAGAAGTTAGGGCACGCATGATTGTCTTCGGGACTTTGGACAAAGTCATGATGTACAATAACTTCACAAAACACTCCAAATATATTGTCAATATTTGATGAAATCACATGAACTATGTTGGAAGAACAAACATTTTAATATGACATTTGCATCATATATACAACATATATGTGTGTGTGTCTGTGTGTGTGTCAATGTGTGTGCATGTGTGTGTGTGTGATTTATATGTACAAAAATATATATGCGTTCCCAAGTTAGTCACATGGAATATCTATCTACAACATTAAGGTATCTTTAATTACTAGTAATAAATTGGATATTTTGCAATAATTAAAGATACCTTAGGTTAATTTACTAGTAAAAGATTGGTTTTTTCATCTTTATTTGCTCATCTATGAGTCCAATTATTTATGAAAAGATATTGTTTAACACTCCATTTTGTTTTGATTTCCAAAGTTAGGTTGACTAGAATGGAAAATTTCCAAGTTTATGTTGCTCATTGATATTTTTGAATGTTGTTAAAATAGTGATATGTCAATGGGTCTTTGTTAAACAATACATGTAGGTAACCCTAAATAGGAACCTATACACTGAAAGTCTTTACATGTGGTTAAAAAATGTTTCCACTAGAAAGGCTCATCATGATAGAGCCCAATAAACCACTCTTAGTGGGTTAAAAACATTAAGCAACTCCAATTCATTATATATATATATGTAACCAATG
>Ga0209611_10000220_pt1 | contig 74344 bp, 52 predicted proteins | sample S1TSphgellanicum_3_FD_187693 | JGI IMG/M metagenome (GOLD analysis project Ga0209611, IMG submission 187693) | Host-associated microbial communities from peat moss isolated from Minnesota, USA - S1T2_Fc - Sphagnum magellanicum MG (SPAdes) (version 2) | ecosystem: Host-associated > Plants > Peat...
CCATAATAATAATGGCAATGGATGTCAGTTGCCATTTTAGCACACAAACTTAATAGATATATTGGTAATTGCAATGATCAGATTGCCCAGAAAAACAATTTTGCCAATAATAATAATATGCTGGATGCCAAAGGTATTATTATGATGCATGTGAAAATTGGCTGCACCAGAAATCCTAACCATTATGAACAGGGAGGGGTCTGGATACTGGAACTTATCAACATACAAAAACAAAGAAATAATTTTCAACAGATTGATACCTACTAAATAAGTAACTTACTACTCACTTACAAGTTGAACAACGTTGGGGGTATATTTGCCATCTCCGGTCTATTCCCATGGTCAGCTGTATGTTCCTATCTCCTGGGTCACAAGCTGTGCAAACATCAAGATTTTCAGCGCCCAGGGTCCCCATGGATATAAAGAGGTTTTGGAAATGTAGTTTGTAATTGTAATTTTGTAATATGTACAGTCAAATACACACACACCTGTGCATTAGGCAGGGGTTCAAACTAGTCCTATACAAAATGTGTCTGAGCATCATCCATCTTCTAAAATTGGTTGACAAAAATTTATTTTTATTTTTGGAATGCACACCTTTGTTTTTATTTTCCCTTTTCTTTGGATAATATTTCAAGGGAGCAAGATATTCTTTTGAACTACAAACCTCAATATTGTTACAAAAAATGTTCATCTTAGTAACAAAAAGTATTGAAAATATTTGTCACAAAATTTATAAAATTCCCTGGGACTCACATGTTTTGGTGGAGGATTTATACATTTTGCATTATTCCATTTGAAGGCTTTCCTTTAAACCAGACAGCCTTTCAATGCTTGCACACATTCTCCACAAGCACATTAAATGTCAATCTTAGCAATTTCATCAATTTCATTTTGAATTTTGCCGTTTGATCAAGTTTTTTTTTTTTGAGACTTTATGGATAACAACAAAGAAGGGGTGATAAGGTGACCAAATCAGCAGAGTACCTTGTTTGGATTGGGTGTGACATTAAGGAAAACTCTAGGAACTCCAGTGATGGTATTCCAAATTCAAATCAAGACTGCTGGTTCCAGGTATTTTCAAAACCCCCTCGCAAAACCAACGGTTGTCGCAAATGAATTGTCAAGAACCGGCCGTTATGAAGGAGATCATTGGGGGCGGGGGGCGGAGCGGGGGGGTGTTCAATTCTTTTAGCTTGTGGTTATCATAAGTGCATCTTTTGATTTTTTTTTGACAACCGCGGCTACAAACTCTAAGATGACCTCGGAGGTCTGCTCCTGTTTATGATAACCGTCCCACCCTGATTTTTAGTTGGTAGGTCTGCCCCTGCGATCTGCTTCGTAGGTCTACGGGCTGCAATCTGCTTCGTAGGTCTGCTCTGCGGGCTGCAATCTGCATGGCTCAAGGGGAGCATGGAGCATGGCCGGAGAGGGAAGACAGAATTCCTCGTGTCAGACGCAGCGTGTGCATGCGGCAAGAATCTGACATGCCAAGAAATTTGTAATCTTAGGAATTATGAACTCGTGAGTCAAGTTCCGTGCACTCTTGCTAGAAGAATATGGGTTGGATTCATGAGATCGTGAATCAGCCAGTTATAGTCTCGAGGTTTTGGCTTTCTTTTGACCACAGTAGCAGTTAGTTCGACGGTCGCGCTCGCCGGTCTCCAGGTTTTGTGGTTTGTTCAAGGATCACTAGAGATGGCAACGGCACAGCTACAGCGTCCTGCAGTCGTGGACCAGAACAACATGCATGCAATGAGTCCTGGTACTACTACAGCACCAGATTATCAGAACTTACGTGCAATATCGCGGTGGATTGACATACGGAAGAGGGAAGCTGCTGCAGCAGCAGCAGATCAAGGTATTCAACTTGAAGGCGCAGGCGGAGATTCTAAACCTGTAAAACAACAGGTTTCAATTACTGGTGACGAAAGATCTACAACAGACTCGTCTAAGGTCTTGAATGCTGCAGAAGGGAAGAAGGACCAACCTGCAGGGGAAGCAACCTCAGACTCCGTTGATCTGCAAGTCAAGAACCAGAAGGCAGAATTGCTTGCCAAGGCCCATAAAGAGAGGGTAGAGGCGGAAGCACATGCATACCTGCAGGCTGAGATTCGCAAGATCGAAGCCCGAGCTCAAACTGCAATTGTGGGTTTTTCTTCTTTCTCGACTAATTTCTGGCAATGATATTTCTGCATTGTAAATCTTATATTAGTACTAGTACGCAAAATTCATCTTGTCTTTTGCATTTGCACAATAATAACCCAATGGTTTTCAATTTTCAACAATTTCGGCAAATATCAATAAATTTAATTCCTTTTTTTTCGGCTCGACTGTTTGCCAATTATTTTGTCCCGAACATTACTCGTAGGTAGGGCAGTATGGTGATTAATTAGCTATTGTTTTCTAATTGCGAGACTTATGTGAGTTGTTTGTTCTAGTGCAGGCGAAAGTGGAGAAGAAGCGACTAGCTGAGGAAGCAAAAGCTCTTAAAAAGAAGAGACGTGAAGAACAGCGGGCCCAACAAGTCATCTACAACGCGCAGGTCTGTCTCTCTCCAGTCTCGCCCAGGTTTTTTTCTTTTTCTTTTTCTTTTTTTCCAATTTTTCCATGTACCCACCACACTGGCGATCATCCACAAGAGGAATTAGCCAAATTTTCTGGCTACAGGTCAGAGAGGAAAGTAGCAATAATTTTAACAATCCGGCTATATTTTGACGACCTGCTGGCATCTATGTTTAAATATGGGGATTTCAGGGGGACAAAAATACTTGAAATCTAGTGACTTTGCATGACTTGTACTGGATTTATTTTTTAAAATCACCAGTGGTGAAATTTTAGGCAAAAGAAAACGACGTTGCTCTGGCCCTCTTTCTCTCCCTTGAAGCAATTTAAAACCATATGAAGTGGGATTGAAAGTGGAATGGTTGTCTGCAGATGAGAGCAGAGAAGATTATTACAAAGGCAAAGGAGAAAGCCTTGATGATTACAGCAAAAGCCAATGAGGAGGCAGAAAAAGCCATGGCCGATGCTAACATCCGAGCAGAGAGAGTAAGTTCCTGTGCAATCCAAGTTCACCTTCTCTCAGTGACTCCGCACAACAAAAGTTAAGAGCACAATTAGGCCCCATATACTTTGAAGCAGCCTAGGCATTGCACACTACTCATTCACCTGGCACAAGGCCAAGCTCAATGGTGCAAGCTAGGAGCTGGAATCGGCCAAACCCTGCCCACCCACTCCCTGATGTTAACAAGTGTTACAAAATCAGCAAGGCTGGCCTACCAATTAGAACTACAGAATCTAAGATGGGCTGCATTCTGAATGGCCAATTCAACATGAGAATTAGGCGATTAACAGGGAGAATAAGACGTAGTCAATTACAAGGATGAATAAGACTTGACAGCTGTTAACCCCTAAACAGCAGACAGGCTCAATATGGGTTGCTTTTGAATGCAAATCCACACTGTCTTGACGTTTAGGGGTTAATGTGGAAGAAGTAGACTCTTCGTAAAAGACACATTTTCTTGCATTAGTACTGCATCATGAGAATGGAATACACTCAATGGACACAAATACTCAAAGCAACTAGAAATTATATTTAGGGATTTTTGGTCAAACAAAAGTTCTGGAAAATTGAGTGAATTGATACCTAGATGATAATTACACAATGTAACTGATGGGGTTGACAGAGCGTTTGCAACTATTTGAGCCTAAGTTTAGTGCTAGGGTAGACAGGTTGGTGTCTGAACACTTAAGCTGTCTGAGAGCTTAAAATCCTTGGATTATCCTTCCCTAGAGTGTTGAACTCATGGGCTTCATGACAATCTGTGTTTGGTGACAGATGAAGGCAGAAATAGAGGAAAGAAAGAGACAACAGATTGCTGAACTACAGGATCGAGTGCAGCAAATGATAGCTATGTGTCAGCTACCCCCTGTGGAACACAAGGGAATTAAATCCCTTTTGAAAGACAGCCTCACCTGCCATCATTAGTGAACCTTGAACAATAGGTATCCAAAGGCCGGCCTTTAAACAAGGTAATACATATTTAGTGATGAACATGCCTTATCGGATAACAAGTTAGTCTTGCAAACTGATCATGGTGGTTTGATGATTTTGGAGAAAGCTTCCTGGATGGTGTGCACTTGTTAGAGAAGCTAGTCTATGGACCCATAAAAGTTTTGTAGCAATATAGGAAATGTTGCCTGATGCATCAGCATATGTGACACGAGTAGGGTTGATGATGCAAGAATTGTTTGAGTTGTCTTCATTTGGCCAGTGTATGTAGGTTAAAAGAGAAAAACTTTGGGCATGGAACCTGAGATAACATAGCAGATGCACATGATTTGTAGGAACAACACATACAGGCTTTTTTGTTCTCAATTTTCTCAAGTAGGGGAACTGGTGAGCATCCAGAAGAGGAATGAGACAAATTTGGCTATAGGTCAGACAGGAAGGTAGAATTTTTTTTAGCATCCTGCTTTGTCCTGGCAAACTCCAGGAACTCATTGTCTGAATATGGCGACTTCTGACTCTTTTTTTCCTCAAAATATGCTGACTTTTGTGCACTGTTCCCAAAAAAATCCCTTTGAACACTTTCTTTAGGACTTTTTTGATGTCATGGTGCGAAATTTCACTAAGAAAAATAACACTAAACACATGGAAAATTGAACAAAGAATATTGGAAATTTATCTATGAAGGAAGGTAGTTTGTTTGTCACATTGAAATCTCCCAAACCACAACACTGTTGCCCTGAACTTGGTACTGTTGGAAACCACTTAACATTGAGTAGAGGTGCACCAAGCTGGTTTCATAATGTTACAATGATGAAGTTATTGAATGTTGAATAATTTTTTCATTGAAAATTCGATTAAATCAAAACTAAAAGTTATAGGTGAATTTGGGTGCACTCTTGATATTGTGGAAAGCCATCAATGACTAAGAATTTATGAAGGGGTTTGGAACCTTTTTAGACCTAAGGTGTAGGAGATATTGAATTTTGAACATTTTCTATCATTGAAAATTCAATTAAATTACAAAAAAGATTTCGGAAGAAAAAATTAGTTGGGTAACCAATTCACACTTAGGCTAATGTCACATGTTAGATTAGTACCTATTTAAGGAACATATGTGGAGCATTTTTTTTCCTTTTTCAATTTTGTAATGTAAACAAAGTTGCAAGCACCAATAAGAATATTTGGCCAAATTTGGCAACAAACATTATATGAAAGTAGAAAATATAAGGATCCTTCTACAGTCATTGTGACCTACTAGAGCATACTATAGAAACTTGGCAATTGGAATTTCTTTTTCTTGAAACATGGAAAGTTTTTTTAATTATTTTTTTATTCTTTTATTTTTTTCTTTTTATCATAAATGTTTTTAGTGTTTTAGGATTGATAACCTACTTGGATGATAAGTATGTCATCTAGGTAGGTTTTCAGATTTTGAAAATTGAATACTAAGCAATTAGGTTATTAATCGATCATCCAAAAAATCAATAACCAATTAATAGATTATTAATCAAATTGATAATTGGTTCACAACTCAATAACTAATTCACATTATTGTATACCTAGTAAGGTGAACACCCTTATAACCTTTCATATACATCTTAAATTCTATCAGCCACCCACCATCACACAAACTAACACAAAATCTTCCAACTCTTGAATTGAAATTGTAATTATCATGCATTTAGTTAATTTTGAATTTTTGAAAAGTTCAAAATCAACAAATGACTATTTTAGATATTGGAAATCTAAAGAAAAACTTTGATTTGGGGGTCACAATATGATGCAACAATAGATATTGATCATTTTATGTTTCATTAAATGATTCAATAAATAAATGTTTCCATTTTTTTTTGCTTCAAATTCAATAGAAAACTTGATCTTAACCACCAAATTTAAAATGTTCAAAATTAAAATTTTAGTCTAGAATTAGTTAAATACATGTTAAGTCATGTTTTAAATGTTTTTCAATTCCACTCACATCTATTGATCATGATCCATTTCCCAAATTCAAATGTTTATCATAAGGTTTCATGATTTTTATCATTAGCTACATGTGTTACAATGGCTTTCATGAAGATTTGTTATGATTAATTAAAGCATGTCCACCACATGCCACAAAAGGTCATGTTAACAATAATTACTCACTAGCTTTCACATCAAAAACAAGGAATGGTCATTCTAACAATGCTTGTTTAGCGATGTGAAGATTACTTTCACCCTACACAAGTTTGAACATTTTCCAAGGCCTTATTTTCAACTTTGCAACCACCAATATTTGTCACAATGCAATGATTAAACAAGTCCTTGTTGTAGTATGATAGAAGAAAGGAAAGAACTTTTATGCAAATGAATAGCAACAACTTGTGTAAAATGTGCCACAAGATCCAATATTTAGGAATTTCCAAAATTCCATAGTCTTTTGGGAAAGGATTGCATTGCATGAACCCATAGGAAGAGGAGAAAAATAAAAAAGTTTTTAGGAAACAAAATGGGAAATCATAAAACATGATTGTGCCAAGTCTATGAGTTATTACAACTTTATTGTTGTTTTAAATGAATTTAGAAGTTTTCTTGAAAACATTTTGTCAAGAGGTTTAGATTTGTATGAATAAAAACATAGATGAGGCAAGCTTTTTTTCTATTCATTCACTGGTGGTTGTTGTTGAACGACATCACAAGATGGTCAAGATCAATGGAGGTTAAAACAACACCTATTGTAACACGAAAGTGGGTTTCCACACAGTGTGAACACCCGGGCATTGAGGGTGTGCTTTGGTATAATTAGCCGTCCTGATTTTGGCAGCGGATGTTTTCTCCATGACGGCTGCATGGCTGTGCATGGGACATTTTGTGTGTGTGGGTGTGCAGGAGTGAAGGCGGCGCGAATGATGAAAAAGAATGGAGCTGCATTGATGCACCGAAAGTGGAAAGGGAGGAGGAGGCTTGATGGAGAAGTTTAATGGAGAACGGAACGCGAAAACGAGTGGGGTGTGACAGATTTCTGGAGAGAAGAAGAAGCTCGGTGGGGAGGAAAACAGAGTTTTTACCAGAAAGGATAGGGAGAGCACTGGGGAGAGAGAAGGAGTAATCTTTAAGGAAACAGAGAGAGGAAGCTTGAAGAAGAGGAGTAGCTAGGCTGAATGTTTTGAACCTTTCGTTGCGCCTGACAATCAATCAAGCTACTGCAGAAGAATTGGAGAGAGAGAGAGAGAGAGAGAGAGTTTAGAAAGTACTAGGAATCTGGAACTTGGGTGAACATCTCAGATGGAAAGCAAGCTTGCGCTTTCGGGGAATGTACACAGTCTGTAATGCAACAAGAGAATTTCCCTTTCTAGCATCTGTGAGAATGTGTAAGGTAGGAGATAGATCCATCGAAATCCTGTTCTGCTACTGTGTAGGAAGAAAATGCTTGCAGGTCTTTAATCTCGTGATGCTCGTCTGAAAGAGTCAGTAGGTGGATTGTGTGCTGTGTTTTCGGAGCTCTGAATTATATGTGAGCATTTCAGGAGAACGTGGACGCTTGGGTTCGTTGAAGGCAATCAGTGTGCTGTGTTTTCAGGACCCTCTCTTTTTGGTTACACTATTACCAAGTACAAGTTCACAATTCCATCAAAAATGATTAAGGACATTGAAAAAGCTAGAAAGTAAACATAAAAGTTAAACCTAGGCTAAACATACAAACTACCTAAACTAAACTTAAACATTAAACTTAAGATAAACTTAAAAGTTTATTTTAGGTTAAACTTAAAAATTAATTATAAATTAAACCTAAGGGCTAACTTCCACTTGATTTATGTGTTTTAAAATTGATGACACATACATAAAAATTAATTAATTGTCTTAAAATTAATCCACGTTGTGTTTTTATTAATTTTTTTGGTACATTTTATCAAATATTGGTTTGATGTAATAGAGTATTTATAAACCCCACTTCTAATACATGGTTTCAAATACATTTGTTTCCATTTTCAACATAAATTCAATTAATTAACTATATAAATATAGATTTTCCATTTAGTTTATATTGTCATAATTTGTTAAACAATTTGAACAACACAAACATTATGAAAAAAAGGGTGTTTTGCAACTAGCCATGCAATTCAATTTTTAAGTTGCAGAGGACATTTGCAACTCATTGTAACTCAATTGCAACTTAGTCAAAACAATTCATTTTCGACTACTATGCAACTCCATTATAACTACACCCATGATGTCATATGAATGTCATTAATTGTCATCTATATATATTAAAATATAATATGTGGTATTATGAAGATTTTTGGACATAATTTTTTTATAAATATTGATCTACATATCCATTATGATTGTTAATGATGTTCCAAGATTGTGACATGTGGTACAATTTTAAAATTGCCATGTGGCATGCTAATTGTATTTTGGAAACACTAAAAATATATAAATATTTATTTTTGTAACTGAGTAGGTCGTACATAACCATAAGTAGGTAGGTTGGTAGGTCTTAAAACCTACATACCTACATATTTACCTAAGACCTACTTACTTGGTAGATAAATAAATAGGAAAGCACAAGACTAAGTGCACTAAATAATAGTCATGAAAATTTTATTTTATTTTATGTTTTGCTTTTAAGTTAAACTTTTTAAAGTTCATCTTGAAATGATACATGTATTTTCATGTGAAAACATAAGAAAAAAATCTTATTCATGTAGTTTGTAACATAGGATTTGAAGACAAAGCATATGGGTTAAATCTTTTAGTTGTTCATTACTTGTAATTCAATTGCAACTATAACACTTAAGCATTCAAGGTAGGTTCAATCCAAAGAAACGGCTTCATTGTTTTTTTTGTCTAAACAAAACTTGAACCCTTCTTATTGATGCATCTAGTGCACTAAAAATTGTTAAAGATGGAATAGAATTGAAAAAGTTACGGACCTTCAAAGTAAAGGGGGTCAAGAACTCAAAAAAAACAAACCACCAAATGCTACAAATGCATTTTCCCAAACACCCACAAAATTCTTTGTATGTTGCTCTATTGCTATTAAAGTTCAAAGATGATTTGTAAAACTTCAAGTGTTCCTATAGCATTTTAAATCATTTTAAATGAATAAGAAATAAGAAAGTTATGAAGTTTGAAAGTAGGAGGGGTCCAAGAAAGAACAAAAAGTGTTTTGTAAGTTGGAAAGTTTATTTATCTTCTTGATATTTTTTCATTACTCATTTTCCTTTGCACTTCAAAGATGATTTCTAGAACTTGAAGTAACGTTCCCATAACATTTTAAATCACTCAAAATGAAACACATATGATGAAAATATAAATAATTGATGAATATGTATTCTTATTAAGTTATATGTAGTTGTGTTATAATCATAACATAGTTGAACAATAGTACTTTAATAATGACGCACTAATGGCCATACTAATTGTATCAATAGGAATCATAATTGAAAACTAATTACAAATGTATCCCATAATAAATGGTGGAAATGCGGACACATGACATGATTACATGTATGTACATTATACATTAATTGCAACATAGTTACTACTTTAATGACGTATTTATGATAGTTTTAAAGTAGTTGCCACATGCAACTACAATGCAACTCCTAAAAAATCAAACATGTTGATTACATATGTATGTACAATGTGTATAAATTATTGTATAGAAAACCTGTTTCAACTCATTTGCAACTATAATACAACTAATTGATTTTTTTAATGTGGCAATTTATTTATTAATACACTGTATTTCTAAGGTGATAGTTGCACAATAGTTATAATACCCAAAAGATAGTTGCATAATAATTATATATGAGTTTTTAAAATTTTTTAATTGCAGGGTAATGTGGTTTTGATGGACGCAATTTCTCATAATGAAAGTCTAACCATGTTCATACTTATTTAGTTTTTTACACTTGGTCAAACAAGGTCAACTCCTTCAACATGAATACTAGTTATATAGTCATAATTATTTATAGTTTTATTTATATTCATATAGTTTTAATTATGGTTATGGTTGAAAAAATGGCAATGATTCGAATCCAAATATGACTACATGACTATAATTAAACATTAGTCATAAGATGTCATAATCATGAAAACCATATTTTAAACTTGTGATTTTTGACTACTTTAGGTTATTCCACCTTACACTATTTTAAGTTATTTTACCTTAAGCTATTTTTCATGATTCTAAATTATTCCACCTTATATTATTCTAAGTTACTTTTGGATATTTTAAAGTATTCCACCCTAGGTTATTCTATGTTATTTTACATTAAACAACCTTTGGTTATGATTGGTTATTTCATCATAGGTTATTTTAGTTTATTTTACATTAAATTATAGGATATTTCACCCTGGGTTATTTTCAATTATTATAATGCATTCAACCCTAAATTATTTTAGGATATAATACTTTAATTTTTGTTTTGTTATCGTAGTCTATTTTATTATAAACTATTATGTACCTTAAATTATTTTAGGTTAAAATTAAATAACATAAAGTAGCTTAAAGAATAACCTATAATAGCCTAGGGGGTGTATTCATGATTAAGGTACCAAAAAGAAATGACATGTATTTAAAGGATTACAAATAACAACTTTGAATTTTTGTTTATCTTACATTATTATAGTTGTAATAGATTGTGGTATGCCAATAGATAAAATGATGTCTTATTAAATGAATAAAAGTATTTGAAAATAATTTTGATTCTATGTAAATGTCATTTTGAGTCTTGTAAATAACTATATCAAATGTTTAAACTACATTTTTTAAACAGGAATCAAAAGGAATGCATTAAGTCATACAATTCATTTCAAATTTTTTGTACAACAAAAACATGCCCCCTTTTATGAAAGTACATGTTCATTGGATGAATTTGATGAAAAATCAAATCATACAAAAATTTCAAAGTCTTGAAAGTTTGGAAGAAAAGGTTGCAAGGTAAAAGATTCATTTTTTAAACCATTTAACAAAACATTATGTTTAATGGTTTCAAAATGTCCAACTTTAAGTATAGTTCATTTGTGCAAGAAATAATTTTGCCAAAAAACATGTTTGGTTGTCCATTAAAACTCATTTTGAGATTTTCTAAGATTTTTTAAATTTCTGGCTATAAACCAAAATGTTCATACACAATTATGTATGAATGTGAAAACTCACCACCATCACATGAATTATCTTAAATTAGACTATTCAATTTTTCTCATTTAAATTTGTTTCAAATAAATGTTATTTATAAAAATTAACCCCACAAAAGTCCTAGAATTATTTTTCCTTTTTCGAACCCCAACTATGAATAAACCCTAAGGTGAAATAACCTATAATAACCAAAAATACTTTAAACTGTAATAGCCTTAAATAACTTAATAAGAAATAGTTTAACATAACTTAGGGTGAAAGAGCTTAAAATATTTAAAAATAGCCTAAAATAACATAAAGTGGAATAGCCTAAAGTAACATAAGGTGAAGTAACATAAAATAATAAAAAATAACTTAAGGTAAAATAACATGTATAATAATTAGGGTGGAATAGCCTAAAATAACCTAGGGTATTTAAGTAACAACATTAAAACAAACCTATTTACAATAATAAATTATTTCAAGTAGTAGTGAAATATGTCAATTAATGATGAAATATAATAATTACATAGTGATTCTAATAATGACATAATTTTAACCAAAGTGAAATGACTAAGGTGGGGTGAACCTATTTTATTCTGAAAATCCCATAATGATTTAAGTTAATGAACTAAGCCCCACTTTATACTAACATTCAACCTTTGATCTCTTTGAATAAATAATGTTTTAAAAGTGACTACATTTGCAAGGAGAACAACATTGATTTACATGCCTACAAATATATATGTTCTATTCAACATGTCTTCACTCTTATCAACCATTTCACAATCCCATGGTGATTAATAGGAATTTTTTTTCATTTCATTGTGCATTATTTCTATGGAAATAGGATATGGATCCTAACAAAATCATGACAATAGAGGGTAATTAGGGTCATTTCTTGGGCAAAAACTTCAAAACTTTTAATAAAAAACTATTCTAATGTGCTAGTGTTATTTAGATTATTGATTAGAAACAAGATTTGATCTTGGAATAATAGAAAAGTGATAGATTTTGAGCCATATTTAATATTCAACACTATTTTTGGTAACAACTAAATGTACTTTGATGTAGTTGTGAAATTAAAGGCCCATATATAATCCATCCTATTGACATGTTCATCAAATTTGTGTTCCTCAAGGATTTTTCCTTGGTGTTCTATTTTGAAATCTAGAGTTCAAATAATAAAGGTTAAGATCTATCAAAATGGGGTTGAAATTTTGACAAATTGGTTTGTAAATATTGTTTTCCAATTCAACTATTGAAATGTTAAAATCATAATAAGACAATAAACATGCACAATTTAGAACCAAAACCATCATTTGGTTACATCAATCTTGAAACAACAATAATGGGGATGGATGGATCCTTGTGCATTTGGAAAATAGGGTAGATTTTCATGGCACATATGCTTGGTGGTAGGTCCATTGCAATTATATAGTAGTAATAAATTAACCAAAAAATGGATGCATTCTCATCATTAAATGCACAAGGTGACTGACTACATACATAATATCATAAATTCACCAAATGTGAATTCTATCACATTTTGATATCATTGAACCACAACTTGTTGCAATTGCAAATAATGCATCACATGTCAAACTTGAAGTCATAATGCCATAATGCCATTAAAATCTTAATAGCATGAAAAGTAAACAATATTCATAATAACATGATAGGAGAATTATATATAGAGTGATAAGAGGAAAGGAATCCCTAACAACCATAGTTTAAAAATTGGCCAAATTGAAATGAAGAAAAATAAACAAGGTATTGGCAAGTTAAATGTCAAACTCCAACAATGTGAAAGATTCCATATACGCATGCCCCATGATCAACAATATCAATCCTTTGAAATGTTGTGGAAAAAATTGTTCAAAATGTTACAAAAATTGGAAAAAGACATTTGGAACTTGAACTAAAAACTATACTCCAAATCAAGTTGTTTCATAACAATTTTAACTTTTATAGCCCACAAATGCTCTATTATGTCTTGCCAAAATGCAATGTGTTTGTTTTGATTATTTTTGAGTGAAATCTAAGAACTCATCAAAGGGGACTCCACCTTTCATCTTCATTCATGGTCCATGCTCAAATAAATCTTCTAGTTTGCTATCAACCTCATGTTCAATTATCATGTTGTTCATGATGACACAAGCAAGCATAATGTCTTGAATTATTTTTATGTCCCATAATCTCATGTATAGTTTGCAAAAAGAGCCTCCATTTTGGGTAATTATCATTCACGAATAAATAATATTGCAAGTAGGTAGATGCATTCATTGCAAATTCCAAGTCAAATGCTTCACTTACCATCAAATATGTTAAGAAAGGAGATTATCAAACACATACATATCATTGTTACCATTAAGCAACCCAGAGAAAACATGTCAAATCCATAGTTACTATTCAAAACTTGCTTCCAAAATGATTGTCCAATCTTTGTCCTTTGTTTTCAAACCATCCTACTATGCCAATGGCATTTTTTCCACCTTCAATACATGCAATCAATTGATGCAAAGATTTTTTAAAAACCTCATGTTACGTTGATCCTCATTTGCTTTAAAACATTTGTCTTACTAGGTTGCCTCAAGTAAAAGGATTGAAAGCAACCTCAAATTAATTATGAGAATCTTTTCAAAGATTTTAATGTTGTGCTTTCACCTAATTTATAATACTCATTTGTAGCATTTATAACCACACCATTACATGTAAACATGCATAAAATAGAAGTGCATTTTTGAATGAGGATCACAACCTTAGAACTCCAAAAACATCTTTTTTTTTACATAAAATACGAATCATGTCCACACACTTACATCCATAATTTGAATAAATAACCCCTTTGACCATGTGATATTAAATAAATTGTCTAAAAAATCTATGATCATAAATAGATTTTGTTAAATCATGGAATTCAACAACCTAGTTACCATCAAGAAAAAAAATTACTAAATAAAAAAAGGAATAAGAAAAAAGATGAAAACTACATGAAAATCAAACTTGTTTATTGTCTACCTACCAACTTGCTACAACTATTGTCTTGCAATAGCTATCATCATGCAACAATTACTGCCATGTAATAGCTATTGTCTTGTAAGCTACTATTATCTTTCACCTATTATTATCTATAGACCTAAAATAAGACCCACAACCGCTTGAAGACCTCACATAGTTTCTACCTACTAATTATAACCCCTATATATAAACCTTGTTTGGCTATTGCCTACCATCAACAACACCTATAAACCCTATGTGGTTGCTACATACCATTTGCAATGCCTATACAACCTCTATCACTGATGCCTGTTGTCTACATCAATGTTCCACTCCCCTCAAGTTTCAAATACTAGTCTACCTCTTTATTGCTACCTCTTTAAATGGTAACTACCATACCGTGGTAGAAAGTATTTCCTACTCCAAAAATTAAAATAGAAACTAGATAGCACAAAAACCTTATAGAACAAATGAATAACTAATATGTTTTTCTCCTTCAATTTCACACAAGAATGTCACACACAAACATCCTCTTAATGTTAATGATTTAATCTTTTAATTTTATCATCTTCTAATGAAATCTTTCACTCCTCCCAATAAATAAATAAGGAACCTAAGGAGAATGTTCACCACACAAAGGTTGAGTCCTTATCTTCCCAGACTTCTTTATTCTAATCCTTTCCACCCTTATCTTCCCAGACTTCTTTATTCTAATCCTTTCCACCCTTATCTCCCCAGACTTCTTTATTCTAATCCTTTCCACCCTTATCTTCCCAGACTTCTTTATTCTAATCCTTTCCACACATCCTAGTTCAGGGAAATCCATCCATCCCTTATCCACTTGGACTAATTAACCTAGATAGCTTCACTCCTTAGTAAATAAAAATGATAAATAAGATATTTATCAGTAGTAATTAAATAATTACTAAGATGCCTTTCTAAATAAACTAGATTAGGATATAGTTTTTAATAACTAATATTACTTCTATTAAAATTCCTCCTATAATTAATTTTTAATTATTCTATCCTTGAAGGCAGTTCATTGTATTAATAATACTACTATTAAAAACCACTTTCATTTCATAATTCTTGTGAGATTATTTTGCCATCTGACAATAACTACCATCTCGTGATAGTATTACTGTGGATGATTGCCAGTGTGGTGGGTACATGGAAAATTTGGAAAAAAAGAAAAAAAAAAAAAAAAAAAAAAAAAAAAAACCTGGGCGAGACTGGAGACAGACAGACCTGCTCATTGTAGGTGACTTGTTGGGCCTCCTGTTCTTCACGTCTCTTCTTTTTAAGAGCTTTTGCTTCCTCAGCTAGTCGCTTCTTCTCCACTTTCGCCTGCACCAGAACGAACAAATCACATAAGTCTCGCAATTAGAAAACAACAGCTAATTAATCAGCATACTGCCCTACCTACGACTAATGTTCGGGACAAAATAATTGGCAAATGGTCTAGCCGACAAAAAAGGAATTAAATTTATTGATATTTGCCGAAATTGTTGAAAATTGAAAACCATTGGGTTATTATTGTACAAATGCAAAAGACAAGATGAATTTTGCGTACCAGTACTAATATAAGATTTACAATGCAGAAATATCATTGCCAGAAATTAGTCGAGAAAGAAGAAAAACCCACAATTGCAGTTTGAGCTCGGGCTTCGATCTTGCGAATCTCAGCCTGCAGGTATGCATGTGCTTCCGCCTCTACCCTCTCTTTATGGGCCTTGGCAAGCATTTCTGCCTTCTGGTTCTTGACTTGCAGATCAACGGAGTCTGAGCTTACTTCCCCTGCGCGCAGGTTGGTCCTTCTTCCCTTCTGCAGCATTCAAGACCTTAGACGAGTCTGTTGTAGATCTTTCGTCACCAGTAATTGAAACATGTTGTTTTACAGGTTTAGAATCTCCGCCTGCGCCTTCAAGTTGAATACCTTGATCTGCTGCTGCTGCAGCAGCTTCCCTCTTCCGTATGTCAATCCACTGCGATATTGCACGTAAGTTCTGATAATCTGGAGCTGTAGTAGTACCAGGACTCATTGCATGCATGTTGTTCTGGTCCACGACTGCATGCAGGACGCTGTAGCTGTGCCGTTGCCATCTCTAGTGATCCTTGAACAAACCACAAAACCTGGAGACCGGCAAGCGCAACCGTCGAACTAACTACTACTGTGGTCAAAAGAAAGCCAAAACCTCGAGACCGTAACTGGCTGATTCACGATCTCATGAATTCAACCCATATTCTTCTAGCAAGAGTGCACAGAACTTGACTCACGAGTTCATAATTCCTAAGATTAGAAATTTCTTGGCGTGTCAGATTCTTGCCGCATGCACACGCTGCGTCTGACATTAGGAGTTCTGTCTTCTCTCTCCGGCCATGCTCCATGCCCCCCTTGAGCCATGCAGATTGCAGCCCGCAGACCTCCGAGGTCATCAGAGCGGTTCTTAGAGTTTATAGCTGCGGTTGTAAAAAAATCAAAAGAACCAGTTGTGATGACCGCAGTGCTTAAAGAACTAAACACACACACACACACACACCCCCTTCCACACCTTTCCTTTTGGAACGACAATTTAGAGTTGGAAAGATAATAAAACTTGGTTTGGTATCGAGTTTGAAGGTTGCCCAAGTTTCACAAAAGGACTACATGACTTTAATGCTGGTACTTTTTGCAAATAATGTTTACTTGAAACAAAGATTTAAGTGAAAAAAATTGAGTAATTCAATTTAAGATAATTCTTGTGGTGGTGGTGAGTTTTCACATTCATACATAATTGTGTACAAATATTTTGGTTTATAGTTAGAAATGCAATTTTTAAAAAAAAAATTTAAATGAGCTTCAGTGAACAAGCAAACATGTTTTTTGGCAACATTATTTCTTACATATGTAACTCGCACCTTAAGCTAGACATTTTGAACTTATTGAACATTATTTTTTTAATCAAATGGTTTAAAAAATGAGTTCTTTTCCTTGTAACCCTTTCTTTTAAAATTTCAAGACTTTGAAATTTTTGTATAATTTGGTTTTTCATCAAGTTCACCTAATGAACATGTATTTTCATAGAAGGAAGCATATTTTTGTTGTACAAAAAGTTTGAAATCAATTGTATTGTAACCAAAAAGAGCGGGTCCAAGAAACCTACAGCCCGATGCGCTGCACCCCCCCTCAGACCCTGGGTACTCACACTCTGACAGTCCGATTTACATCCATGTACACTTATCCCATCCTATCTGCGAACGGCCTACCTGCCCGATCTCCGATCCATCTCGATCCGAGCTGTAACAGACTCAGCAACACAAGACTCGACACGAGATGCAACTCTGATCATGCCTCACAGATGAATGTACTCAAGAAAAAACCCGGATTCTCATTATCAGATTATGTACATAGTCCGAGAGCACAAGCATTGCCCTCGAACTTCAACTCCTCATAACCAGAGGGTTTGATCATTCTTCAAAACATTCTCTCTCTCTCCTAGGAACTCCTGCAGTAACGAGCTGAGCCATACATCAGACGCAGCGGAAGATCACGATCATGGCTACCAACTCCTTGCTACCAAGCTATTGAATCTTCTCCTTTCCTTCTGTCCAACTCTACTTGCCTTCTTTCAACATCGTCGGCTTCCTACGCAGACAGATGCTTCTGCTCCAAAAAGAGACCAAATTTCCACAGCTCCTATCCTACTTCACTGACCTCTACACACTATCCTTTCCTAACAATCGCTTCATTCTTCTGCAGACAGAATATCTCTTACATTAGACACCAAAAATCCTCACCTGCCTCCGTCTTCCTAACCGCCATCCTTCATAAATGCAGCACGATCCTTCATCATAATTCGGAGCCGCCATACATACTCCATGCCCATTCAGTCAGCCGTCACAGATCCTCAACCAAGGTGCAACCCATGCAGATGTAATGCAAAGGCGGCCGTCATAGACACAAAACGGCTCAAAGAAACGTCAATTAGGCTCCCTGATCAGTGGGCGCTCAAAAGTTAGGGTAACCCCATTTTCCATTATAGTATGACTTTATGTATTCCTTTTGATTCCTTTTTTTAAAATGTGTAGTTTAAACATTTGATATAGTGAGTGAATCATGATTCCATAGGCTTGAACCTTTCTTGAATATGGGTAATTGCAAACTAAGGTGGATCAAAAATGACATTTATGATTCGATAAAAATGAATTTTCATAATGTAGTTTAATTGTGTCAAATGTGACATTGTTATCCATGCCTAAACCACATCTGATTTTTTTAAATTGTCCTAAGGCCACTATTTTGCTTATGTATATAATCATTATTCATGAATTATAAATAAATAAAATTCATGTTCTCGTGTCAAAATGGATTTTACATTGGTGGATTTTGTGATTTTTGAAAGTCCATTAAGGTACATTTCATTTTATGAAATCACATGGAAACTTGCATTTATGGTTCATCAAAATGTCATTAAATTTTGAAATATATATATAAATGTTGTTCATTGCAGATTTTTTAATTTAATGAATCCATATGCATAATTTTCTATGAAAGTTTATCTTCCAATTTAAGATGAAAAAGTCCCCCAAAGATTTCATTTAATCATATATATATATAATAACTATACTTATTCAATGTATTGAAATTGAGTCCTTTCTTAGTATATGTGTGCACAAATTTATCACCTCAACATTTGAACTTGATAAATGCAAAAAAATCACCTTTGTACATGATTTTATGGACACTTTGGGTGAAAGCATGACAAAGTATACAATTCAATTATTTTGGCAATCTACTTGTCAAGTTAACAAGTAGGATTAAAACCCATCATAAAATTATTATACATTTAATGTTTTTACTTAAATGATGAAAATAAAATATTTATTCATTATTTTGAATTAGACTTTAAATTTTATGTTGTAAATGTAGGTTTCAAGTAGACTTTTCGAAATGTAAATAGCTTTTGAAGCCTACTCTTTGCAATGTAACACTTGTTTGAAATATGTGTCAAGTATATTCTATCAAAAAGAAAGTAAAATTTATTTAGTTTCCTTCCTTTGAATATTATACAATGATCTCCATGTTATAACTTCACACAAATCTATTTCATTAAATTTTCTAATGAAAAATTACTTTTGAACACCATATTGAGAAGTCAAATTCAAAATTATTTGTTCCCTACTTTTATTATTCCAAAGTTTTTCAATTTTTTTAATCCAATTAATATAAACACAATGGAAAGCACTATGGTTTCAAAATGAAATTGAAGTAAAAATTAAATCTATTTTCTTTTTCTTTTTGTGAAAAACTCTTTTTTTTAAACTTGATATTTTTTTGTCAACTTTTTTTGTATAAAATACCATGCTTTCACCCCTCTAGCTTGTAATTACCCAAATGGTTCCATATTGGAATGCTTGGAAAGTTGGACATTGAATGTTTGGTTTGCATGTTGTAACTTGTTTCACCTTTTTGTTGACCTACCAAAATTTTGACACAGTGTACACTAGTTTTATTAATCTTGTTACAAAAATCTATCAAGTTTTTTTTATGAAACTCTTGTTGTTCAATGGTTCATCATTATGAATCTATGACTTCATTTTAGGTATGGATCAAAACAAGACAAATTGCACACCAAATTTACCTTGTCTACTTGCAATACTAATAGATTTTAACTACCATCAAAACCCAACATGAATTTATTTCCTTGAATGACCAAAGAGAATATAGTTCTTCATGGTTGTGCATTATTTAATTATTTTTTTACCTACTTGTTTGAAATGCAAGTGGTTTTGTAGTCTACTTTTTGCACTATAGACTATCATAAAATACATGTAAAGTAGGGTGGAAGTAGGTCCTAACAAATAGAAAATAGATTTCAAAAACAATTCCAAAATTAAAAATAAGACCTGATATTTATATCCTAGATTAATAAACATATATTCAATTGAATATTATGTGTGTAAAGTACCCCCAAACCCATATTTTACCTTTTTTGAAATAAATTTACTTTTGATGTACTTTTTGAATTCATTTGCATTTTTTTTGGCAAATAGATTTTTATAAGTTCAATAAAGATGCATGATACTTTTTATTGTATTTCCATTCATTTTGATGCTACTTGATATTGTTATATGCACAACATGAATAAACATGAGAAATAGTTACTTTGGTGTTCATTTCATCAATCTTACACTCATATGAGTTGTGAGCCATGGATGATGGGAATGGGCAATGAACATATGGCTTTTAGTTGACTGTTTTTGATGATTGCTTCAACTTGAATTTTGATGGTGTCAAGACAAATGAGTTGCCCTTTGCTTCCATGATTCCTATTTTTTGGGATAAGGTGAACCTCCAACCAACCCCCATTTTGGGCCTTCTAAACTTAGAATTTTTTTGCCCATGATGAACATGTAAGATTAATGTTTTGTTTTTGTGCAAGTTACATTTTATGCTAGAATGGGTGAGGCCTTTCTAGGTTGGTGTTGAATTCCCCCATATAGCTTTGTTGTGCCACATATTGGAAACAAAAAACCCTTTGTTCACATACAACAAATGATAAAAATTTAAAGCTTATAGCTCCAAACTTACTTGGAAAATTCTCCTTTTACAAATTAGAATTAACAAATTAATTTCCCAAATTGCTGGAAAAATTACACATTTTCTACCACGTAGTTTGACAATTTGACATCTATAAATTTATGTGGCAATTACAATTCATAAAAAGGTTGCCACTAGTCAACTAAACTAAAATGAAAAAATAATGAGTATGTCCATGGGTTAGTATTAGGTAAGTCACAACAATCATGACCAAATGGTCTTCATGGCTTAATCTTTAATCCTTTTGGAACCCCAATGTCAAAATGTTATTCATGTGTTTCCCCAAATCACTAGTTACAACTCAAGATGATGATCATTTATTCTTTTGTGAAATATAACTAGTTGTTATTGTGGCTACACAATTAAGTGTTCACATAACATAAATGGCAAAACATTTGAGTGAAGTGGAGTTGATTTGGTGATTTTAAAAATTTTAAAATGACTATGATGGTTATTTACATTTTCACATGGTAGAGTGGCTATGATGCACTCTCAACTCCTTGAAGGACTCAAATGTGAATCCAAGTAGAAGACAACGGAAAAGGAAAGAATCAGGGCACATTCCTTAGTTCACAACACTTTGAGGGGTAGAGGGGCGTGTTGGAGCTCCGGGATGGGACTAAGAAGAGTTGACAAGCTTCACTCACTCACACGGGCCTGCACACAACCCACACAAAGTGGTTAGTGCATAGTTGGAGCACCTTTGGTGCTAAGACGAACCACGGGCAACATGAACACATTAGACTCACCACGACCCGAACTTGAGGGAAGCCACCACCTTCCCCCTTATAGTATACTCTGTGGCTAGCCATGGAGCCCACATCCAAATGGTTTTTCTCTCCCGAGACTCCCGAATGGGGGTCCCGAAATCGTGCTAGTTGGGACTCCTGTGACTTTGAAGCCCCATACCTTTGCAAGCAGGCCTCAGATCAAAATAGGGTCTGAAGCAAATTCTTTCCAACGATATGTCACACACCCTTTGCAGCCAAGTAAATCGGGTCGATTCTCGACTTTTTCTGGTCGGGAGTCAAATCGGTAGTTTGACTTCCAGCCCTTCTTTTGGCCATAACTTGTGTTTCAGACGTCCAAACGAACAATGCAAGCCCATTTTAAACATCTACGTTCTAAAATTTTTTCAATGATATAAAAAATGCCCCGAGCCATTGAGTTTTGACCCCTAAAATTGCTCTCTGAAATTTTGGAAGTCCACCAAAACTCCATCTCCCAAAGTGGAAGTTGCCTTGGGAGTGTGAGGGTTCACTCCCTCATACTCCCTCACACTTTCTTACACTCCCAAGAGTATGTGATGTGACTCTCAGGCTTCTTCTTGGCCTACACCCTTGCAACCTCTTTGCCTTGACTCCCAGGCTTCCTTTTAGCCCACAACCTTGTAACCCCTTTGCTTTGGTTACGAGCCCAAAGCTAAGGTTGTGATAGGCTACATTCATAATAAAGGTGATTGACACATTGGTGACATGTGTCTTGTTGTTAAGGCAAATCCATTTGGTTACGACCTTGTTAAAGGTAAGTTATTATTATTGTTATCTTACTATAGGGTGCAAGCATGATAAAACATTCCAAAATATATCTGAAGAAAATCTTTTAAACATTGACATTCAAAAGGATATTAAAACTTATTTAAAGTTTCATTTTTGAAATCATTAAGCACTTCATTGAGTTATTGTAATTTGAACATAAAGTTTAAGGAATTTTTATATTAAAAAAATGAATGAAAAGTATGTTTTAAATTAATTGGTTGTTCAATTTTTCCAAAATACTTTTACATTAAAACTTCAATAAAATATGATTATAATATGAAAAGTTGAAACCATATCCATACACAATAGGCCTTTATCAACTTGAAAATATAATAATTATAATCGATGTTTCACTTTCATGTAACTTTATTTTGCAAAATTGTGACAATAGTTGCATCTCAAAAAATGCACTTTAATGCATATTAAAAAATGTGGTTTTTCAATATTATACAATGAAATCAAAAAACTTCTTATTGTTGATCATTGCCTTAAATAATATTCATGGATTCAATATATTAAGGTATACCTTATGGATATTTTTTTAAAAACAAGTGTTTTTGACTAGCATACTTTACCATGTTTATGTCTTATAATTACTATAACAATTGGGTGATTAGGAATTTACCCTAGTAAAGTGAACTTTGCTTACCTACCTTTCAATAATTTGATGAACACCTATTAAAGTAATTCAAGGAGATTAGGGTAGGAGGAATGAAAGTAAGATCTTGTTAAAAGTAACCACCACTTATCGTTGTAAAGGAAGCTAGCTACCTAAAGCATGGAGAGATTTGGAAAGGAAAGGTATTATATGGTGTGTGTGTGTGAAGATAATGAAGTAGAATTGTTAGTCTACAATAAGGTAGTTCAAAGGAAAGGACTATTCTAATAGGCTTGGAAACATTTTTATCTAGTTTTTACTTCAAGTTATGTTTTTCTTTTGGGTTTTGAACTCAGAATGGAAGTTGTCATTGTCTCCCTTACTATACCTTGCTAGTTGTATTTTTTGCATTTTGTGAAATTTTCAATTGTTTATTAGCTCTTAATGCAATAGATTTTTCTAGTTCATTTGTTGTTTTTTTTTCAAGTTTGCTAAGTTAACAGTGTATTTCAACTTATTATAGTAGTGGAATTATGTTCTATAATGTTTAAATGAACTATTGTAGAACTATCCCAACCCTTGCAATAGTTCTTTTCCATGTTGGTCATTCCTAGTAGAGTTGCAATAACTTTAGACATTTCATTGGGTCTTAAGAAAGAGGATTTTTTTAAGGCTTTTTACAAAAGGATTACATTTGGCAATTAGATTATTTGCAAAGGGAATACACATAAAGGCACATTGTTCCAACAAAAGGAGCATATCATGCTTCATAGATATAATGTTTTTAGATAGATTCAACCTCTCCTTACTTTCAAAAAACATATGTGATAAGTTGTCACTCAAAAGTCTAGACCATAAACAAGAAATACTTCAAAGCAAATGTTATATCTAAGCAATTCTATATAAACAATAACAAATTGATCATGAAATAATTTAGTAAAAAAAATTGGAAATTAAATCAATCCACCCAAATTAAATCCTAAGTACTTTGAAAAGGATTTGAACCCCAACCCTTAAAAAGGTGCTATCCATTGTAGTTCAAACCCATCATGCACCCAAATTTTGATTAGAAAACAAATTCAAAGCACTTGCAAAAAAATCATTTAAGGAAAAATAGACATATTAGGTGAATGCATGGTATGGTGGTTCATTTTAGCCAAATGTTCCATTCCATAGAAGTCCATGAAAAGTTTGCTAAAGAACATGATTACATGTTTATCATAATATATTATTATAATCATTTATAAATTGATGTTCATACATATGTGAACATTCATATTATATTTGTGCACTTAAATAAAATGATGATGACGTTAGTTGTTTTGATGGATGTATTTTTTTTTAAATCACAATACTTAGAAAAATGTTTTATAAAGTCCATCTGAATAATGGCCCTTTTAAATATTTCATAATCAAACATTTTTATAACAAAAAATTGAAAAAAAAAAAGTTGTAACTCATAAGGACTTATGAAAATAAGGTCAAATTTTAACCATTTTAAATTCCACAAAGCAATATTTGCTAAGTTTTTCAAGAAAATGGTCCCATATATATGTTATTTATTCCATTCTTCAACTTATACTTAATCACTAAAAATCAATTAAATTGAAATCTACTATGAATACATTGATGGTATGCTATTGCAGTCAAGAAATCAATCCATACATTGTCCCTTCAAAAGTCCATTATTAATAATAGGGGTAACATTTTCAAAACAATTATGCTTTTAGTTTCATAATCAATTTATGAATTTAGAGTCAATTATCAATTAACAAATTGAAACATACATTTATCACCACATCCATTTAAACAAAAGGTACCCTGTAGAAATATGAATACAACTCCATAAGTGAGCCACCTTACCATGCATTCACCCTATTGGAAAAAAATGTAATTCAAGTTTGATTCACCTTTGAAGTAGACGTAATAGTGGTAAGTATTAACTAAAGGTTATGTTTCAAATCAAACATTAAATCATGTGATTTGTGTGGACTAACCAAGTAATAAACTAACCTATTCCCACTACTTGGTCCAAGTAGTCATGCAAAAGACTAGTCACTAAATCACCATGCCATGTACAAGAATGGAACTTCACTAATTTCAAACTCCTAGAGGCTTTGGAAAAAGAATTATACATTGAAAACCTTGAGCTTGCATAAAAATATATTGCAAAGATTCAAATCTTCCTTAAATGAAAACAAATATTCCCAAGTTTGAAAATAAAAATAATTCAAACCTTCAAACATGTATCCCATAAATCTTCATGAACCTTGAAAGCACCACCATGACCCAAAATTGTAATGATGAGCTAGTAACCTCAAATGACTTAATATTCTCCAAAATTGGATGCAATTATGGACCTACATGTTGCAACTTGACCAACCATAAGCCAAAAATTCCAAAATTGGAAGCAACAAAAATCTAATTTCATATCAATAGTAAGGAGATTAAAATTATGGCCTCTAATTTTCATTTTGCAAACCACCAAGAGCATGCATTTTCTACCTATGCACAATATTGAACTTTGGTATGCCACTTGGCAAGGGCTTGTTCATACAAAAATTCTTCCTAGTAAAAAAACATAGATTGTAAAATTTGGTGCAATCATCCAAGTGTGTGTTGAACCTCTTTCATAGTCTATTTTTCATGAAATTGATAGTGTTAAATGTCATTCATCCTCGACAAAAACCAAGCACTTGGACAATAGAATCTTAGGCAATTTAATGTATTCCAAAAGCTTATAGTTGAAGATGGTGGATATGACAATTTTTTGCCATTGAACCTTATGACTATATTGAGTTGGTTGTCTTTTCACATGATTACCTTTGCATTATGCAACATGGTCATCTTGAAAAAAAAGCCCTGCAAATCAAGGGTCTATTTTGAGAGTAAGGTATGAAAAAAATTCTCGCTTTCACCAAACACCTTGTGAAATACACAAAATGTGGGCTTCAAAACACTTAGGTGAATGTGAAAATTCGTTTGTGTCTCTTTTCCATTTGTAGCCCATAAATGTGGATACACTTCACCCAAGGTTATCATTACTTCATGTTTTGGGAAGCGGCATTCAAGCTCTTCAATAAGTCCTTGAATTGCACCTTCATATTTTTCTTTAACTTTGCTACTGGCCTACTTAATTTAACATCCTCAACAACAAGTTGTTTTTTCTCCAACACCACTAAGATGGGACTGGTAGATAAGGTATTTATAGTCAACAAATGAAAATGCAAGATAGACAACAGCACCCTCTTGACCATTTAGCTTCAAAAATTAGCTCAAGGGAAGGCTTTAATTGGTTAAAGCGTCAACTAAATTGAAATCATTGAAAATCAAGTCTTCATACTTGGTAAAAGATCAAACCAGAGCCAATATAATTCTTGTTGGTCAACTTCATACTCCACAAAATCAGACATAAAAACATTTCGACTTCATACAATTTTGATCAATGCATGGACACATTCAAGCATAGGAAGGATATACAGGAACCCAAGAATGAGTCTGACAACACATAGAGCATGGAAGTTCTTGGAAGCAACCTTGATCTTGGAACTTTTGGTATACACCTTGATAATTACTTTTCCAAGCTTCACTTGTGTACAAAGAATATTTGATGAAAAAATGTGGGAAAATGTGTCTCAAATAAATGAATAAAACCAAATAGAAATATGCATTGGCCATTGATTAATAATTTAGAAAAATAAAATCCAAGTCATCTAAAACTAAAACAAACCTAGGTGTTGGCACCAATTGAATGTAATCTTTCCTAAAATACTAGTCCTTAGATATAATTTCAGAATCTTAAACCTAACATCATTAAAGCAACCAACCAAAGCCATCATTAACAAAACCAAATTTCCCCAAAAATCTGAAATTGTTTCTTTGTCAAAGATTTAAAGGTCACGCCTCACAAAAACTCCAATTGAATTCATAATTGAAGCAAAAGATCCAAAAAACCCAACAATTCTACCAAAAGAACTTTTGAAGTGGGTGAAATTTGGTTCCTTTCCCCCACCATATGGCCCATAAACTTTGAGGTTGGTATGAAATGTTATTCCTGATACCCCCCGAACTCGTTTGTGGTTTTGAAGTTCATAATGGGTTATTCCTTCATATCCTTCAACTTGTGTCAAGAACTCATGTGGTTGAAATGCAAACTGCAAAAACAGGATCTCCAAATAAGTTTATAAACAAGTGCAAGTTGGAAATACAAATGAGGTGACAAACTCACATTTGCAATCCAAATTCCAATTCTTGCAAAGAAAAGAGTGAAATTGGAGGCAAACCTTTTCTGTCTTAATGACATCTGGGCGTGGTACTCTATGGCCATTGTATTCATACCACCCAATCTGGTGAGACCAAATAAGTGGTGTTTCACCTCTTACATTCCCACCATGTGATGACGTAGCTCTATAGCCATTGTATTCATACTCAATCTGGAGAGACCAAATAAGTGGTGTTTCACCTCCTTCATGACATATCTCGATACTTCTGATGGACATGGGGATAGAAAATCCAACATATTTGCGACCCGATCGGCCTCCCCAAGGCCCTTCCATCTATGGAATAAGAACACAGTTATAAGATGCTCAAAGCTTTTGTTAAGAAGTCAAATATATGACTAAAAGAATTATCCATTGTTGGTATGGCATATATGCCTGCACATGATATATAGTCTGATCTTTGCAATGGTAGTGAAGGACTCTATCAGGCTCATATGACTTGAGGTGATAGCACTCTTGTACCCCTGCGAGCCTGCTAGGGACCTGAGCTAATACTAATCTTGTTCCAGTTTTGTAACAGTTTGAATTCCTGGAATATGTCCCATGTATCCATATGGGATGGGACATATGGGTATGATTTTGTCACATACTAGTTGCAAGTCAGTCTTGAACCCTGTACCAGAACCAGGCTGGTATGAAAATGTGAAGTACCTAATACCAAGATCAGGATGGTATGTGAAAGGTCTATACCAGACCAACACAGGAATCATCCCCCCGCCCCCTTTTCCTCTTTGAGAACCTTCACAAAAATGAAAACCTGCCTTTTTCTACTCAAATGTTGGAAGTTTGATCATTAGAGATTCCAAAAGTTTGGTTCCAAAAGGCAGCTCATGTAGTCAAATCTGGTCACAGATTTAACTTCCAACATTTCAGTCTAAATATTCACGGGTACAAAGGCAGCTAAGATAGTGAAATCTGCTCACAAAGTATTATTCACTGCAGCTTTTGGTCCACTACAATTTGAAATCAGCCTCGGATCCATCTATTTAGATTTCAATCTCTATAAAAGAAGAGGTCAGAAGCAACTGTTAAGGGGATCATTTTTAGACACATGATCACCGGGGTGTGACTGAAGATCATCAATTCAAGTTTTTTCAAAGGGAGTTGAAGCATACCTGTAATCCTTGAAATTCTTCATTTCGGGGAATTTCAACCAGGGTTGATTTATCATCTGGATAGTAAAACAACAGCAAATAAACAAAACATAAAATTGAATTAGCCACAGGAACTCCAATCAGCAATGAAATGCATCTCTGTAACATACATGGACCTACTATGTGGACATGGTGACAAAAACAAAAAAAGAAGTAAAGATTTCTCCAAACTGAAGCTCAAGTTCCTATCATATTGAAGGCTCAGAAAAATTCCCCTTCAATCAGCTCTCAATAGGGGGTGCAGATAATTATGTAATATTCTGCTCCAAACTTATGGCAGACATTAATACAAAACTCCACATTCTGAGTCTCTGTAGCATATTTTCAAGAGCAATGGAAATACCAAACAAGAAGAACCACATGAACAAGGTTTTAACTACACCACTCATAAACTGGACCATTTCCTCAAAACTACTAACTCACCATGGGATCCTAAAGAACTGATAATCCATGTGGAGGTCCCTTGGCCCTTACCCCAGTAAAATTTCTGTCTCAACAGAGGATGACACCTTACACATGACCATGGTGAACCAGCACCCACACTGGTACATTCATCATCTTGAGTAAGACCTCTTGGTGGCAACATTAAGCCCAGAAAATGGTAGATTTGGACTCAGATACCCTGATTTGGGTAAGCAGGGGATATTTATAACATTTAGAAGCAAGTTAAAAGGATTTTGTGGTTTTTACCATGGTACCAATGTGTGGGCTGGTTCACCCAAGGCCCTTTACCCATAAGGTTCCTCCTCTCTCTCAAATGAATCAAAGCTGTGTGTTTATAAAAGCAATATTCTACTGGGTCTTTACCCCAGGTAAGGAATTCGAACTGAGCTGTTTTAGGAATTCACATCCTGTGCTCAAGTCCTGCCTCTTGCCAGGCCCTCATTCCCAAAACAGCCCCATTTTCAGAATTTTTGTAGTGCAACTGGAGTGCACAGTTACTCCCTCACCCCACAAGCAGCTATTATGTTTTCACAGTGAGCTTTACAAAAACATGAAAGTAAAGCCCTACTCTCTGAAGGTTGCTTCCATTTTTACACCACCTTAAGCCCATGGGTGAGAGCATTAAATCAAACTTGTGATGGGCTCTCACCTCACATGCACCCTTATTTTGGTAATGCCCTCAACCTCGGGCTTAACCCTACACTTACCCTACATTAGCAATTCAAATGTGAGAAATATAACCCGGGGCTAAGCTGATCCAGGTTACAGCATATACCTGTAAGAAGTAAGCCTTTGATGTACCTCAGCTCTCTGCAAATGTCATGGAAACTAGGACGCGAGAGCGGGTCCCTATGCCAGCATTGAGTGATGAGCCAAGACAAGCGATCAGGGCAGTCTGGTGGCAGAGTTGGTCTCTTCCCATGTCGCACATTATCTTTGAACTTCTTGATCGGCACAAATTCTTCAAACTCAAAGGGAGAAGATTTCCCAGTCATCATCACGGAGCAAAGGATGCCGAAACTGTACACATCTGTTTTCATGGGGTGAAATCTCTCAGGTTTCTTATCGCCAGGCTCAACTTCATACACCTCAGGTGCCATGTACATTGGGCTGCCTATTTTTTTAGTCTGGTGTGAGTATGCAGTACTCTCATTCTTGGCTTTTGACGTGCCGAAATCAGAGACTTTAGCAATCCAGACGGGATTTAGCAGTGGTAGTGACGTTGGCATTCTTGTAGGGTCATAACGATGAGGAAAAGAAACTTCTTGCACTTTCTTGACAAGAATGTTATGTGGCTTGAGATCACGGTGCACTAAGCCCATGCTGTGAAGGTGCTTCATCCCTTCTGCAACTTGAAGCATCAGATCCACAGCTTGCAGGAGACATAAGATTTGGTGTTCCTCCAGCATGCCGAAGAGGGTCATATTCATAAACTCCATGAGATATGAGCACTCTCTAGTCGCAGGTCCTTCAGTACAACAAACAAGCCGCATAATGTGAGGGTGGTGCACACCTGCAAGAGTTTCAATCTCTTGCTTGAAAATCTCTAGGCATCCTGGTTTTGGGACCTTCATCGCGTATGTCTCTCCACGCCAAACCGTTGTAAATACATCCCCAAAACTACCCGAAGCTAGAAAAGGACCTTGAGATCGATCCTCCGGACTTATCAACAGAGCAAGAGGCCATTTACTCAACTTTTTTCTATCATGTGCAGGCAACCCATTATAATACTCCTCTTGAGCTGCTTTAGGCTGTTCTTGGAAGTCAAACTTTTCCAGCAACTGTGTTGCAAGACATGATACACTTACTTGCTTTCCATTCCAACATTCTCCACTGCAAGTATGGTTTACCTTCAAGTCCCTCAGAAGAGCCTTGAGATTTTCCTGATCCTTCTTTGCAGCTGTGGATAGAGCGTATCTGTCGGTAATACTCAGCGTCCCATCACAATCTTCCGGCTTCATAGGCTGACTGTCTTGTCCCGCTCGCTTGAGAAGGATGCTACACAGTACTGAGTGACACCATTGCAAGTCATATAGAAGTTCACTAACAGTTTCCTTCACGTCTCCATGTTGCCTGAGCGCTGTTTCCATCCATTCGGTGCAGAAGCAGTCTTTGAAGAATGTCTCATAAGCTCTCGTTAGCACCTGGAGAAGTTCCTGCGTGGCTTGACGCACATGATCTGGAAAGCTACTTTCTTCATCCGGCGGTAGCTCACGCTGCAACAATTCCAGTGTTGCCTGGGTCTCTAATAGCTTGTTGTAGACAAGCATACACTGTTGCCCATTGCATAGCAAAGAAGACTTGTCACGATCATCTGCTATTTTGTTGCAGAGATCTAGAGCAAGGGTGACAAGCGTAGCTGCCATGAATGGATTCTGAATACAATTCCCGAAGAAACACGATTTTGTTCCTCCTCCTTGGATGCGTCTCTTGCACTTGGTAGCAGCATACACTTCAGGATGTCAGTGACCTCGAATCGGTTCAATCTTCCAAACCCCCTCCCTCGCAGCCCTAAAGATTCCGAGGTGAGAACGAGGACACTCTAAAGGCACCCCCAGGCAAGTTATTCTTGCGTTGTGACCAAGTTAAGCATCACAAGCTTCAATGATCAGCACATTAGTTCTGCACCTATACCAGCACATGTGTATGAAATATTGGGGAATGAAAAACTTGGTGACTAGATTAAGGTCATGTGATATGTCTTTGTAGATAGTGGGCCACTAGTACCTTGCATCCAAGATTTTCCTTACAATAATGTCAACAAAAAAATGACCTCCACCCACTCCTTTTCGTAATTCAGTCAGGATGGAACAACTATTGCTGATAGATATGGTACCTTAAAAAATGGAAGTTTGGCTTCAGTCACTTCAAGCATCTTATATTTTCAAGTAGGAACTTAACATTTTTCAATGTTTGTTCGTACAAAATGTAAGATTCCTGCCTTTTTTAGTTCAAGGAAAAAGCAATTTCAAGAGGTGCATAACGCTACATAATGCCTTTGGACAAGATGTGAGCAGAATACACGTATCACCCTCAGCTTTGGCCGTGGGGCAGTACCCTTATTCTGTTTACTGCCCTACCCTTGGGCCTTACCTGCCACGAAACTCAGACGGGCCTGAGCCCAACATGGCAGCTGGCCCATCACACTGATGTGCAAGGTTGGGCCTGACTCTCCAGCCCTTCGCTTCTGTTTTTTTCTCTTTTTTTTTTTTTGGCGAATTCAACACTTTTGTTTTTCCATCTGGGCTCCAGCTCACATATTTTTGGCTATATTCTTTGGCCTGATTTTTTCACTCACAAAATTAGTATTATACATGGTCCAACTGCAAAGCCATCAATTACATTTAATTAATATGTAACCTTCTCTGTCGCCAAGGGAAATTTATAATGAATTCCATTGACAAAAATATTTTTTGATGTAGTCTGATTTTTGGTAGAACCATAATGAAAACCTTTTTGTGAGTCCTCCTTGTGCTCTAAGTCCTCCTTGTTCTCTGAATCCTCCTTGTGCTCTCTTTCCCTTTTGATCATAGCTTCCAATCTTCTAAGAGTTTTTCCCAAATATTTGTAAGGTTTGAGCTTGTTGATGTTCACCAAAATGGGATTTGGTTCAAACTTGTCAATGTTGACAAGTAATAAAATATTATTAGGGAGACAATGATACATTTTATATGGACCAAACCATCATTTTTTGAACTTTCCATTGTATTTTTTTTGCCTTTTGGAAACCAAAAAATTATATCCCCCATAGAGAAAATCTTAATTTTGTGATTTTGTTGAGCCCATAATGTTGTGTTCCATTGCCTTGTACCTTTCTATTTTGTTGCCTCTTGGCGGGTTTCATCCAAGTGCTCCAAATCTACCATGCAACTAGTTAGAATACAAGTAAGAGAGAAGTCTCAGTTGGGATACAAATTGTTCATGGGCAACAAATATTTTGTTGGCATCAAAAGGTAAAGCCCATAAACAAATTGAAATGGTGTGTGTCTGGTGGTTACCTTGAATGTTATGCGATTAGCATATAGAATCATGTGTAGATGTCCATCCCAATCAGTGTTGTTTTCATTCACCAATTCAATAAACAATGAACCAATGATTTTGTTGGTGGATTTTGCATGTCCATTACCTTGTGGGTAATAAGTGGTCAAGGTTGTATGTCATAACAAAAAATGGTTTGTAAGAATTTCAATGGCATTGTTGATAAAATGAATGCGTTAATCAATTGCCAAAGTAAGCAAACAACCAAACCATGTGAAAATGAATTCATAGATGAATTTAATTGTCATAGCTTGTATTGGTGCACAATGCCTTTGCTTCCACCCACTTGGTGGCATAGTTAGTTGCTACTAGAATGTATTTGTTTGTGATATACTTGCTTATGGGTTTGATTAGGCCAACAAAATTCAATCCCCACTTCATGAAGGGTTTTACTAGTAATATCAATTTTGCTATGTTGTTCTATATTAGATTCCATGTTTATTGATAGTTATTATAAGCTTGGCAACATCGAAAAACATCCTTATGCATTGTTGACCATTAGTATTTTGCTTCCAAGATCTTGAAACTATGATTTTGGATGAGAAATGCCCACCATCGACTCCTTCATCCAACCTAGGAAAAGGCTCTACATTTTGCTATTATAGAATCATTTTATGAACTTGACATTAAAGATGTTCTTAAGATCTAAATAGTTTCTTAAATATCTTTTAAAAAGTTTAATCCAACCCACATCAATTAACATTACTTGAAACTTTAATCAACATTAACACAACATGTTAGAACCAACCAATCATGATTAGTCAACATGCATGTGATTAATGTGCTAGCAAGTTGATGTCATATATGATTGGTCTTTTTTTCTACTAAGGAGAAAAAATTCCATATCCAAAAATTATTAAACTTTGAATAAATAAAAGATAAGGAAAAAGATGGTTTTTGTAATATAATAAGTGAAACTATTATTTGGTATATAGAAATAATAGATATTTTTCTTTGAACTAGTGGCATCATAACAACAAAATTTGTTGTTTGAGCTTAAGGACTTACACTTTGTATGTCAAGGGGAAGAAAAGGAAGATGGGACTTGGAAGAAAAAAAGTGTGTCAAAAAAAAAACTTGACAACATAAATGAACAATATGTCAAATAATTGTCAACAATATCAAATGCATGAAACATCATATATTTCAATGTTCATGGATGAAATTGATGTTAAGAATGTGAAAAGTGGAAATGAAAGAGATGAAAAAATGTAAGACTTTTGAAATTTATTTTACTATTGTCCTTCCAAAGCATTTGAAAGCTTTACATAGAAAAGGTGTAACCAATTAAATAGTCATGTCCTTTCAAAGATAACAATTCAAACCTTTTTTCTATAATTAATAAAAATATATAGTTATAACCCTAATATTATATTATTTACATTCCCTCTAATTAGGGTTAGATTGATTATGGCATTCATTTGACTATATTTTAGTAATTAAATATTTATGTTTTATTTGTTAGAATGTTTGAAACATGATGGACAAGGAATTAAGTATCACAATCATCTAATTCAAGTTCAAAGTTTGATGTTACTCCCATTAACCTTATAAAATCTTCATGTTTTCCCCTTGATAAAGCTTTTGTAAGAATGTTTACAACCATGTATTGGGTACTACAATATTCAACTTCAATTTTTTTTGTTTGCATTTCTTATCTAATGAAATGTGTTTCATTAGATAAGAAATATATCAATGTGTTTGCTTCTAAGTTCTCATATGAAACCTAGGAACATGATTACACTTTGATTATATGAATGAATAATAGTAGGATTTTCTTGTTTTTGACCCAAGCTTACAAATAGTTTTTTTACCCATATTTCTTCTATTGAAGTTAAAGATAAGGCCATGTATTTTGATTATGTGCTTGACAAAACCATTGTTATTTGTTTTTTACTTGTTCAACTTACAACTCCATTACCAATGAAGAAATAATATCTTGATGTAGACCTCCTTGTGTCAACATCTCCTACCCAATCAACATTGGAATAGCCGACTAGTGGATTGTTTGTTTTTGTATACATTAACCTCCTTCTAGTTGTTCCTTTTAAATACTTCATTATTCTTTTGATAGCAAGCCAATATTTTTTTCCAAAATTTGATAAGTATTATACAACTAAACTTACAACAAATGTGAAGTCATGTGCTAATCATGGCATGCATCGAATTGCCAACAACATTTTGATAACGTATATTCACCATTTTTGCCTTTTCTTCTTCAATTTTTGGTGAATCATCTTTGTTCAACTTTAACCCAACTTCCATTTGTGTAATTGTTAGTTACAAGCTTGCATTTAATATCTTTGCAATAATTTTTCCTAAATGTATCTATGTTGATCAATTGATAGGATCCCAAGCTCCCTATCATAAAAGATCTCCATCCCCCAAGGAAAAGTAGAAAGATATTAAATCTAACATTTCAAACTAACTCCTTGGATTAAAAACTCTTTGGTGTTTTTTATCAAATCATCATTGTTATTTAGGAATATGGGATCAACATACATAAAAATAATTATGCCATGATGTGCTACAAAAGCTAAAAACATTTTGATTGAAATGAATTTCACAACTGGAGAGAAGGTTTTTTGATAATTAATGCTTTCTTGTTGAATATACCCAAAATTTGCAACTAATTTGGCTTTGCATTTAGCTATTGTGCCATCAAAGATGAACTTGATTTTGAATATCCACTTGCAACCAACCATGTTCCAATTTGGAAACAAGGTTGTCAAGATCCAAATATGATTTTTGTTTCAATAATTTCAATAATTAATTTATTGCATTCTTCTAGTGGCTAATTTTTACTTTGTTAATGTAACTTTTTGCATTGTGATTAGATTTCTTGGACAAATTTGAACAAATAGTCATTTAGGTTTTCTTTTAGATACGATTCTTCTTTCAATGGTTTCAATTAACATTCATGGTGGTTTTCATTGCATTGTCTCCTTTCTTAAACTTGGCATGGGTTCTATTAAAGATCCACAACAAGTTCTACAAAATGTATTTAAAGTTAATGAATGTTGTGTTGGACTACTCAACAAGGTGTTTCCTTCATTTTCCCCTTGTACAATAATATCATTTTGTTCAATTTGAACAAAGGGGATAAAACCCACTTGAGAAATATTATTCGACCTTGTGGTGTAACTTGTATTATTAGTAACATTTGGAAGTGGTGTTTGTTGTATTGCAAATTGAAAAACTCCCTCTTTCTATGGAGATCCTTTGTGGGATAATTCTTGATGAATGATGCATTCAACTAGAGTTTTTTTTTTTCAATGAAATCATCTTCTACCTTTTTTATAGTTGTCATGTTTGTCAATCTACTTTCTTCTTTATAAAATGACATTTCTCAATTTGTTTTATAGTTTTTTTTTACTTTTTCATCAAACTTGTGACTTTTGATTTCCTCATTATACCCTTAGAGGAAAATTCATTCTTCAAACTCATAATCTAGCTTCTTTTTTCTTTTTTTTTCCATGAATTAAAGCAAATGCAATGCAACCACATTTTTAGGTGAAACCCAATTGGTTTATAACCAATTCAAATTTCAAATGGAAACAAGTTATTAACTACTTTACTAGGTTGTCTATTTTGGAAATGCAATTGTGAATAATGTCTCTCCCCAAAAAGACTAGAATAAAATGTGCCTTTTATTCATCATGTGACTAAAATGTTTTGTTTGTGTTAAAATCAAAATGCTTAAAACAACTTCTATTATCATTATATTATTTTTCTTTGAAAAATCATTTTGTTGTGGTGTGTATGGAATAAACAATTGTCTTAAGATGTCATATAATTGACAAAATTCAATGAAGTCAATAGAATTATATTCACTTCCATTGTCATTTCTCAATATATTTGTATTTTTCCTCCCATTTGTTTTTTAATCATTGCTTTGTATTTTTGAAACATTTGTGGAAAAGATTTGTGGGGTACATTCAAAGGAGCCAAGGAAGTTGTTGACAATGTTTAAAACTACACTTACAATACTTTGGAAAATCACTATTAATTATATTTAATGAATTATTTATTCATAATTTGTAATTGTGTTTTGGTGTTCATGAAATCGGACTCCTATGAATTTGGAGTCATTTCACTATGTTATTAGAGTCCTTTGTCATACACAAAACACTTGTTGACAAGGTCCTTTTAATGACTCTAAAATTTGAATGTGTCTTTTATTACTCAAACCTTAATCAAATGTCCTCAAATTTATTATAGGCTCTAATGTTCTTCATAAGAAGGGCCATATGTGTTTATATTCTTTAATGCACATGTATTGAATCCTTTTAACGGATGTTGTTGATTTTGATTCTAAACGTTTTTAATGGTAAAAAGTTCAAAATTTGTCATCATGGTTAAAAACAAAATTGTACATTTGATTATAATGTAGGTCCTCATGCAAAAAAATATAGTTTTTATTATAATATGAGTCATGTTTGGTCTCAATATTAATATCTAGTCCTAGAAAGTACATTTAAAATACAATTTTGATATTTAATAGACCAATACATGTAAGACATGTGTAAAATGCAATCCTTGGTAAGGACTCTAACCTTGGTCACCATGGTTCCTTTTACTGTGTTTTTACCCTATGACATTTTGTAGTTGTCAATGTATGTGATGAAGTACTTGAACCTATGTGGGTTGCTAATTGCATTGGACCACAAATGTCAAAACTTAAGAGGTACATTTGTTCTTGTTGTTCTTTCTTATGAAATGATTATTTTCTTGTAGCACAAGATTTGCAAAACTAGAAAGAGTTGATGTTAAGTAAATCTAATATAATTGAAATGTTTTTGTCAATCATTGTGCATAAGTGTCCTTGGCTTATATCCCTAACCTTTCATGCCACAAATTTTCACTTGCATTTGATCTTATAGCATTGGTTGGGGCCTCACTTGTCACATTTGAAGTTCTTAAGTTATATAAGACATTTTCCAACTTGTAGGTTGCAATCAAATGCCCAAATTTGGAATGCAAGTAACTCCCTCCTTTTATTGTAAGCTATTATTCAAATTCAACAGAATAATTTGAATAATAAAATGTTCTTTTCAGATCTAAAACATGTAGCACACTAGTAGTTCTTCTTTTATTTGTCCACCAAGCAACACAATTGAGATATTCCCTTTAGACACTATTTCATAAAGTGGATTGTCACCAAGATACACACAAAAAAAATCAACATTTTGTGTATGTGACAAAGCATTTGGGATCAAATGCCATGTATTATGTTGCACCAATATTAACCAACCAATAATTGTCACCTTCTACTTTTGAAACAAAAATAACAACATACAACAACTTTGAAGTACTTGCTAAATTATTTTGTTTTTCTCCTACTATAGCAATTTGCTTGTTGCAATTCGTTTGCACATGACCAAGGTTTTTGCAATAAAGCATTGTAGCTTTTCTTTTCATGTGAGTGTTACATTTGAATTAGACCCATCAAATTTTTTTTGAATGTTATAACTTAATTTGTTCTTTTGTTTACTTGTAGGTTTATTTTTTATAAACAATGTAAACATAGAATCAAATGAAGGGCCAAGACTCTTCATGAAAATCTCTTCTTGCAACAAGTATGTTGTGAAGGTTTAAAATGTCATATTGGGCTAACTTTAAAGTCACCAAAAAGCTTTTATAACTTGTAGGCATGCTTTTCATTAGAAATATCACATTGTCTTCATCATTGATAAGTGATCCTACAACTAACAATTGTTCCAACAAGGATTGAAATGCCACAATATGCTTTTGTCATGCTTTCATTTTCAGTGTTGCTAGTTTTTCATGCAAGTACATCTTCATGCTACATCTTATGCTTCAAACAACTTGGTCGATTCATCTCAAGCCTCACAAAGGAAATAACACATGCACATCAATCTAATGACAATAATGAACAATAGCACATGCATGAACTTATATTGAAACATACCACATGCATAAAATTACACATCCATATATTAACATTTTTTTTAAAGAAATTTTCCATCACTTGATAAAATAAAACAATTGTAAATCCAACAAAAGTTTTCTTTGGAAAAAATGGTGCAAAGTTAGCATATTTCAAAGAAAAGAAAATAGAAACTACCATATTTAGACCATAGCTTCTAGCATGTTGCCAAAATATAACGCGGTTCCAAATAAATTTTTATGTTCCTTTATGAACTATAACCAAATTTTGCTGAATCCTCTTGTGGATGATCACAAGCCAATACCCTACCTCACAAAATTGAAAAGAAAAAAAGAACCTTGACCCAAATGAGAATCAATTGTGAATGAAAGTTATAATATTAATGAATTTGACAACATGGATGATAAAAGGCATTAAATGGATGGAATAATATTCATGATGATTATCATTATTTATATTTTTCCATTTGCTTATGTGAAACCTACATGTTTCCTTTCATTCCATTTCAAGATTCCATTTTTTATCAAAAATGGTTACATAAATATTTCTTTCCCTTTTAGAAACCTACCTTTTAGTTTGAAATTGACCTTTAAAATAATAATTGTAACATGGTGCACACATTATAAGGAGTCAACAAGTTTCCCCTTAAATGAGTTCTTAGAAAGTAATTGGTTAGTTGATCATGTTGATGTGGCAAAACATGTTTGGCTAATTCAAAAACATATTTTTGATTCCATGATATATAAGTCGAAATAATTTATAACTTAATGCTTATGATTCAAAAAAATGTTTCATTATATAATTATGTTAACTTTTGTATTAAATATTTCTCAAAATTATGTCAATTTAAAAATATATATTTTTTAAAAATATTTTAAGCATCATAGACATTGGTTACATTGTTTAAAAAATGTTTTTGAATTTTTTGAATTCATTAAATTAATTAAAAACTTGTTCATATGTTTCCATAATATTCTACATGAATGTCATTAATGGGTAGAATTCTCTAAACTAGTTAGTACCATAGGCCTCATAATAACTAATAGTTAATAGTGGTATACTTATTGTCCCTTATTCATGGGTTGAAGCTAGTGGGATTAAGTAATTCATGTTAGTGAATGGTTGGGGGCAATCCACCCAATCATGTAGGAGATTTTTAGGAAAGGATTAGGATAAGGGCCCTATTTTCTAGGGGTCAATGTGGGCCCTGTGTGGTTTATAGAGAAGGAGGATTAAAGGGAGTGATGGGGGAATTGTTATGGCATTAAAAACTTTTGGTAGTTGGAAAGAAGGAATGGAGAACTCATGGAGAAGTATGTGAATACTGGAATAATGTGTTGTATTTTGTGTGTCATTTAAATGGAAAGATGGCTAAAGGACTTAATGTGTTTGTTATATCTCTATTATATTATAAAGTGTGGAAAGTAAAGTAATTTGATATTGCACAAATATACTACTCCCTTGAAACGGTATTTCTACATTTCTTCTAGAATAGAACATAACGAGGCATACCATTTAGTATCCTCTAGAGAAATAAATTATTGGCTACCACAAAAAAGTAATAGCCAATATCTAGGGGTAGAGAGTAAAGGGAAAACACTAGTAAATAACTACCTGTAAACTGAAAGGTACGCTTTTAGACACTATCATACCACCTATACGGTATGACCTATTTTATTTGTAGTCACTACTACAAAAAGGTTTATGCCAAAACGATTTCAACTCCTACAACTCCCAGCACCTTAACTCATGTAGCTCCTCGATTCATCATCTTAGAACTTAACTTCAGAGGTTGGAGTTTGGCTCTTAACGTTGACACTTTGATGTAGACAACCATGCTCTAGAACTTGGGGCCCTAATGCACACAACCAAACTTTAGAGTGATGAACTCTTATGCAAGCAACACCATGCTCCAAACAACACCATCACATTGGAACCCAACACCATCACATTGCACCATTGCGTTGGAGCCCAACACCATCACACTAAAACCAAACATGGCTGCATTTTATTTTATTTATTTTTCAACTCTTTCTATTCGAAACTCTCTTCATCTCTATGTGTTTAAATTTTTAATTGCCCCCCTTGCAAATGAAAGATCATGAGATTTTGCTGCCACTACAAATGTTTGTTGTGCTACTATTGCACTGCAAATGTATGTTGTTACTACTATTATTGTGAATGTCTACTATTGTTATTGTTGTTGCAAATGTCTACTGCTCTTTATTGTACTAATGGAAAGACAAAACAATAATTACAAGTTGTTGTTGTGGGGCTTCATGAAAGCAGTTATAGTGTTTTCAAGCTTCAACTTCCCTAGTGTTTCTTCCCACTTGAAAGGCACCACTCATGCACAAGGGGAAGCAAAATCATGATCATGGAAGAAAGTGGCAAGAGGTGAGAGAGATCAACTCATCTTTTGTACCAAAAACTTGGCTACAACTATTGCCACAAGATCATTACAACTGCATGTCTCCTACTCTTGGAAAATTTATTACAACCCTTGATTCCAAAGTTTTTTCCATTGCAAACTGGTTATATAATATCCATGGTTGCACTCCCCTACTATTGCCTTGATCTAATCAACCTTTGAATTTTTCTTGTTTTTCAATAACACATTAGTTAGGGTTTTCAGGTTTTCACTCACTATTGTTACTTCTTAAATCCATCCTTGTTCTACAACTATAGATTGAAAAAGCCCACTTGGCCCCCATACCTTGATCTTTGGACAAGCTTTTTGCTACCTTCAAGGTTTTGATCCACTCCATAACTAATTTTAATTGTTTGTACAATTCCCAACTACAATTTCTTAGAACTTATCAAAAAATCTTTCTTCCCGGTGACAAACACCTTCACCTCCAACTCCCCACTCCTAGACAATGTTATTGGAATAGTTTCCTCCAACTTTGTATTAGACTTGTAGCATTGTGTAATATGCTCTAATAGTTTCTTATAATTATAATAATTCTCTGCCAATTTCCAACGATGGCCACCACGAACAGCTCATTGTTGCAGACTTAGGCTAAATTCATGTAAAGCAACAACTACAACTATTATTGTCTTCGTAGACTTTTTGACTACATTCAATAGAAGAAATCCCACTTCATCATAACCTATCACCATAATCAAGCTTAAACTTCGCAACTTCCTTTGAACAACAACAATTTTGATGTCGAAGTTGGTGCCATGACAAGGAGGTGAAGACCGTCTTGATTGAAGAACTAGTTGCCATTTACCAATCAAATGACCACCTCGAAAAAATCTTCTAACTTCTGGGAACACTCAATGATGAAGAGCACCCAAAAACTAATGTCAACTTGTTTTTGGAAATTCTATTAACAGTAACTTCTTCACATTATGAGCTGCAAGAGATGGCTCGAATTCACAATCAGTAGTGCGATACAAGGCACTAACGCTTCACTTCAAATCTTGTCACAAGTTGTTACCTTCAAATTCATACTCAGTTGTGTAATACAAAGAACACGAACTATTGCATTTGCCAACAATTCCTCAACTACTATTAATAGAACACTAAACCTTTTTGTTTATCCCTTGTTCGCCATTATGGTGCACCACAAACCCTAAATCTCTCTTTCTTTCCCTTCTACCATCAAAACCCACCTTAAACCCTTATCTTTCATTGTTGTTCAATGGAAGGTTGTAATTTGGCTAGGACATGTTTAGCAAGTTGCATTCTTCTCCTTCTTTGTTCTTTAGCTATTTTTAGTTTTTGAGATGTCACTCCTAAGCCAAATTCTATATACCCCAAAGGACGGGCCTTAAACCTTGCTTTGAAATTGTTGTGAATCATTCACCAATAGCCCTATTTACTATAGTAGACCATGCATTGTTGAACCTAGTTTTATCTTCTTTCTCAACATTCCTTTAAGTTGCTCGCTCCGCTAGGGTAAATGTATGTTCAACTTGTTTTAATCTCTTCTCCTCTTTTTATTTTGTTTTTTGCTCCTTGATTTTATTAACAACTTCTTCTCCAATGCCTTTTGTCTCAACATTGTTAGGTATTGGTTTGATGTGACCACATGTGAACTAGAATAGTCCACTAATGGTTTTTTTCCATGTCTTCTCCTTGTTGGTAATCTTGGTGGGGATAATAGGTCACCATATTATGTAATTCCTTAGTTTTAACTTGGAATAGTTAGGTCATCCAATTCAAGGTTGGAATCTTTTAAGTTCACCACTAATTCATCTTATTGATTCTTTGTTGGGGTTGGAGAACTAATTGGCATTTCCACATAGAAACGAGCAAAGGGTTCAAAGATGCTCGCTAATGTGGTAAAAACAAGTGCAGAAACTACCTAAAAAGTACCTACAATGTTCAACAAATTAATGGTAGCTTGAACTTCATTTCCACTATTGTTAAAGTTTTCTATTGCATCTAATTGGTGTGTATTTTTTGTTTTTTCCTCTTTTGTTACAGTGGACACTTCATTGGGACCAAACTTTCGAACCATAGCTATAGGATTCACTGGCCAAATCTCGTAAACATTGAACCCTGATTTTATTATTTCTTTTTCAAGGACTACAACAATGTCACAACCCTAACATCAAGTTCGGAACTCAGTGTAGAGTGTGGGCCCATGAGGTCAAAAGAGTGTGTTCAAATGTGAAACACACTTTCACAAATGGGGGAGAATGCAAAGGATGGAGCCCAATGACTCCCAAGTACACTCCCACTTTGGGAATTACACTTATGCGAAAGTCCCAAATGTTTAAAACCTTGGTTGAAAAGGAAATAAAACACCAAATAAGGCCCCCAAGATACCATTGGAAAGTTCTTGAAGTGTAGATGTTAAAATGTCCTTGCATTGTTCATTTAGACTTAGAATGCGAATTATGATCAAATGAAGGGCCAATAATAAAATTGGGAATTTGACTCCTGACCACAAATCCCCTTAAAATAGGGGTCAAATGATTTTTGATTGGGACGTGCAATACATTGTTGAAAAGATCTTTTTGAAGGCCATGAGATGTTTTCCTCAAATGCTCCAAAAAGGCTTATTTTGAAAAAGATATGAGCATCAAAAAGTCTCAAGACAACAAAAGTTTTAATTTTGGAACTTTCATTTGGGAATCCCAGGAAAAAAAATGTCATTTGGATGTAGCCCTCACAGAGAGTCATAGAATATACTATAGGGAGGGGAGTGGTACCTCCTCCCAAAGGTTGTGGGCCATGTAAAGCTTATGTTTGAGGTTGTCCCTACTAAATCTACCACACCATTTGCATTCAATTTGCACTAACCGCCCTTTTTCCTTGGTTGTGCAGGTTGATTTCATCTTGAACTCTTACTTATGAGTTTGTCTTAGTCCCATCCTAAAGCTCCAATATGCCCTCCTACCCCTGAAATGTTACAAACTAAGAAATGTGCCCCTATTTTTATTTTTTCTTTCGTTATTTCACGTTGGGACCCACATTTGGCTCCTCAAGGAATTTGGGGGCAGGTCAAACAAGGCCTTCTCCACCCATTCAACCAATTTAACCTTGCTAGGTTCAAGATAGTTGTTTCTTACCATTGCTGATTTTTATTTTTTAAAAAAACATTCTTGAAAAGCTTGAAGTAGGTGACATCTAGTGGTTATAGCGCATCTAATGCATGTGAAGGTAAGGTCACCATGTCCAATCCAAGTTTTGTTGTTTGTTTAAATGCTTGAATAGTGATGTGTGACCCATGCCCATCCGGGATCAAAAAATGTATGTTTTCTTGAAAAACCCTCGTTGGAACATATCTGCAAAAAAAAGAAAAACTATTGTTTGAAAAGCTAAGTTGTCATCCAAGGTTTTTTTTGCATTGCCATGCATGTTCTTGGTCTACATAACTTTATGTAGTTTTTTCACATCCATGAACCCTTGAAAATGTAAAAGGTAGGAAGGGTTGCACCTACTACATTGATAACACAATTTATAATCAATCACTCCTATGAATTAAGTATGGTGTTGTAAACATCTATGAGCCTTGCCTGGCTAGAATTCTAGCATCAAATTGTCACCTTGCTTGAACACCTATCTCACTTGAATTCTACATGTGATGTAATTGATATTTGTGTTGTGTGTACATGTTTTTAAAGTTACAATAAAAGGTATGGCATGCATGACTAATTAACCCTCTCGCCTTAAAAACCTCTAGCCCTTCAACAATACGTATGTTAATTTTTAGGTACCTTTTTTTGAACCAAAACCACTAGGTATTTTTTAGAACGCTATTCCGAAATAGGGTTAGTCTGGTGTGGGTGATTTTTGCAACCTTCATTTTTAACTATTGAAGGTTGACAAATAATCCAACCTTTTGCATGTTTAGAACCCAAGTAACCATTACTTCATCCTCCTATTTTGTTAACACACCTTGGGAGCTCAACTTTCCTACATCTAATTCTACCATTGAAGTGATTAAAAAATGAGGTCATTAGTATGTTCTAATATTTTGCAGCCTTCTTTAAAGATGTGTCTCCCCTTTCCACAACATCCATGGCATCTTTTAGTTGTTAGTTTGTCCATTTGGCATGCTTTGACGTATCAACTTGTTTATATGTACCTCTACTTTGGCCGTGTATTATTGTTGTGGCAAGATGGCATTGTTACTACATTGCATTAGTGGCCGGTATTACTTATTAACCCTGTCATGTTGTTGTGGTGGTAGGTTGGAGATGTTGATTTTTTTGGTCCTCACAATTGGTACTTGAAACTCCACTGCATTGCTTCCTTGGCACATTAAACTATGATGGAGTGATGTAGTTTGTTAATGGTGCACCCCTAGTACGTTATTATAGGGACTTTCGTTGCATTGGCAAATTCATCTAAATTTTGCTCCTCCTGGTCCCAATCTCCAAATACTTAGTGGCATCCATTTAGGTCCTATGAGGGGTACAAACCTATCTTTCTTGTGTGAAAACCAAGATTCCAAAAAATATGTTAGATTTGGATAATGTTTAATGGCATAACTTTCCACCTCCTCACAAAAATAACTAGTTCATAAAATGCAGCAAAGTCTTTCAAGTTTAATGTCACATTGGTTGTGGATTTGTAGGTTATGGGAATATATCTCAAGGTGCATCATGCTAGAAGAATAGGAAATTTGTGACCAATGGCACTATTGAAATGAAATGAAGCTTTTAGAATTGATGATTGTTGAACCCAACGAAAATAGATGTAGTTTGAATAGTTGTATATGTATTTTTACACTAGCTTTGGTAGGCCATTTAGTTATGCCTTTTTTTGCACTACTTCCTCCTCTTCAACCTATTCTACTTTGATTGCAAATGTTGGAATCATTGTTTCTACCTCATTTTTAATTTCAAATGCTAAAAGAACTACTTCTATTTCCTCATCTCTTTTTACTTCTACCTTCTTGATCTTAGATGCAACTAACTCACCGAGACGCGCCCCCAAGTTCCTTATTACACCCAAAAAGGTCCAATTATGTCAAAGAACGGAAGTAGTTGGAACGTAGTGCCGCTCCCAACTTCCAGCATTAAAAGGGGTAAGAGGGGCATGCCGAAAGCTCTGGGATTAGACTAGGAAGAGGGACAAACTATTTAGTCATTCGATCCTGCATCCAAAACCAACCAACAAGTTGGTTAGTTTGCATTCGGAACACTCTCGGTGTTGGGACAAGCCACGGGCAACCTTAGACTCACTTGACTCACCACAGCCCAGACTCGGGGGAAGCAATCACCTTCCCCCATATAGTATTCTCTACGCCTCTCCATCGCACTTGTATCCGAATAGCACTTTTTCCTGAAACTCCCAAAGTGGAGTCCCGAAACTATCCCGGTTTGAACTCCCAGGACTTTGGGCGTTCATAACTTCTCGCTACAACCTCCAATTGGGACGAGGTCTAAAGAAAAAAAAAATTTATCCTTGAGAGCTTTCCAAAGGTATGTCGCATTTCACCTGCACACACTGGGATCGGGTCGATTCCCGACTTTTAGTGGTCAATAATCAAATTGCCAGTTTGGCTCCCGGCCCTTCTTTCAACTATAACTTGTGCTACATATGTCCAAATGGCTCATGTAAGGCCATTTTGGACATCTAAACTTCAAGAACTTTCCAACGATATAAAGAACATCTCAATGCAAGGTGTTTTGACCCCTACAATCGAGTTCTGAATTTTCAAAAGTCCCAGAAGACTCCCAAGTCCCATTTTTAGGAGTGAGTGGCGACTTCACACTTCCCTCAAAATGAGGTTATGACACACCATCTAATCCTTTATTAATCCCAATTTGTAATCTCTCTAAAAAATTTTCAAACTTACAACAAACTTCTTACTTCTTGTGACATATTTAATTTAAAACTATAACCTTTACTCTAGCAATGTAAAGCCATATGAAATATGTTCTTGCCTAGTTACTTGTTTGTTTTTGGTGGGAATTCATTATATGAGTTGTGGAAGGAAAGTCTTTAATGGACTTACTTGGTTTTTGATGGTGTAATGGTATCCAACATTTGAGTTGTATTAATTGAGTTATTTCCTATGTGGGGTCTTTTTGTTGTTGTTTGTTCACCCCAAGATTAATTCTTAAACAATTCTCAATTTTTTTGGTGCATAAAACCTCTAATTCGCAGTCGCCTCATTGTTTTTTAATGTTACCTTGTATGCCTATTATTGAATACAAAATTGCACATAAGTAAGCATTCATGTGTGATCCAAAATGTTCACATTTTAAGGTGGCATTCCTACCCCTTATTCCCAAACAGTAAATTATCCAAAGGCATTAAAAAAAATTTAAATTTCAAAACAGAAAAATTTTGATCGAACATTCAATCATGGGTGTCCATTGGAACATAAACCAACATAAACCAAAACAAACGTGAACCTTAAAATACATAATAGATGTTCAATCATGTGCACCCAATCGATGGTGGGCCGATTTACTCTAGTAAAGGATAGTTTGGTTATGTTGAGTAATAAGGTGTTAACCTTGTTCCCTTGGTCTTATCTTTTAAAAATTGGTAATGATCGGGGGTTGCAAATTCACCCCTTAACAAATGCGCTATACAAATATATCCAAAAATTTCAACACCAACTTAAATTAACATTTTAAAAACTAAATATTAAATAATGATCGCAACTATTTTTATACATATTAACAAAATTGGACACAAAATCCTCCCATTTTTCACAAATCATTTAATAAATGTCACAACACACTAAAAAACCTACCATGACCAAAAACTTTTTCAATGTGCATGAATGTTATCACAACCTACATGAGATAAGCCTTGATAGAAATTCAACCAAATTCAAAAAATGATCTTAAACAAAGACACTAATTATGAAAGGAAATATTGAAATGTAATTTTACTCACAATGTGAAAAAACTTGACATAGAACAATTTGAACAAGATTATGGCACAAGGTCATCAAGTGTTTTGTTTTTCCAAATTTGTGAGGTGGGTAGACTAACAATCATCCACAAAAGGACATACCCAAAGCTGGCCATTGGTAAAAGAGGAGAATAAAACTTTTTTGGGGGACCTCATTATATTTTTACAATTTGCTAAAAGCTAGGGTCTAAATATTTTTCCTTGAAATGTGGCAATTTTGTGCCTTTTTTACCAAAAACATCCTTTGTAGGATTCACACTAATTTTTGGGGGTCACCAAATGGTAAAATTTCATCAAATTAAAAAGAAAAAGGATGAAGGTCACACCTTATATTGGTAATGAATTAGATTGGACCATATAGTTTAGGGAATTAATTTAAAGAATTTTCTAGTAAAGTTTTCATGAATCCCATTGTAAGAACTAATGTTGTCCAGTTCTTCCTTTTTGATAAAACCTGACTTGATTTTAGGACAACCCTTAACCTTTTTGAGGGTTGCTAAAAAGTAGGTAGTACAGAACTAAGCTAACTGCCATGTTTACCTAGAGAACTTAAAACCAACAAAAAATTGTTTTGACCACTTACCATTCATCCTTTAGATTTTTCTTAATCCTTAAAGATCACACCAACATCATCATTTTCCCCTTTTCACACTCCTTCATGCCCCACTCATCATTTTAGAAAAAAAGAGGAAAGGTTAGCGACAACTTTCCTCCCTTTTAGCTTCATGAATTGTCTTAATTTAACCTTAATTACTAACAACTTTTGGGAAACATCCTCCACCCTATCCATACATGTTTATCCAACATGTTTAGTCAGTTCAAACCAAGGATAAAACAACCCTACCTTATCATAATCCAGCTAACCTATCACCCCCCCCCCCCCCCCTTTTACACTAACCAAGTTACCCACCCTCCAAATCCAAGTGGGATAAAAAACACACAAACACATTAACCTACTCCTCTAGACCCAAGGTTACCCCAAAACTTCCTTAATTAGCTTACATTTTCTTAATCAAAATCGAATCAGGCTAATTTGGGCCCAACATGGCTATGGAAGTAAGCATGTAACATTAAGTTGAAGTTGCACATGTAAATTCAAACAACAAATAACCATGGTAAAAAGGATTTCTTTAAACAATGTTTTTTGAAAAGGGACAACTAACTTGGGATCAAGTTTCAAAACCAACATAACATCCATATATTTTCACAAGTGTTTAAAGGGAAAAACCTTTTGGTTATGAACAACACCAAGTTTTTTTTAAATAGTTTTTAAACTTCATTTTACTTCTTGTAAAAAGTTTTGCTTCCAAAAAAAGTAGAAATCACACCTAGTGTTGCTTTTTGACATTTCTTGGTAGGTTGCAGAACCTTGTTGCTGTCAACAATCCTTGATTGTGACCTTATATTGCCTTCTACATCACTAAATCCTACAACATGTGCATTGATAAATTCAAGATATTTAGTTTCAACATGATGTTTCATAAAACCTATCCCAAATGATGTGTTGTATGCAATGATCCCCTTCTTTCCTTTTGTCTTTTTTTCAATTAAATTATGGGGGACAACATGTGGAAAACAAATAATGCATTTCAATTATTGTATTTGGTCATAATCAAGTTGATCCCAATTGTTCATAACAAAAAAATGTCCATGGAACAAACTTCCAACTCCAAGTAACCCAAAACTTGGTTTGCTTGTGTAACATCAATAAGGATTCTATTTGATCCCTATCCATGTTAGCAAAAACTTCAATGTTCATTTTGACACGACTAGTAGATGAAGAAGTTCCCCTAAATGGAAGACTAAATGGATTAACTTCAAGCAAAGATAGTTACACATTATTTCATTCATTTGGCAATGGGTTTAATGAAGTCTCCAATCCCACATGATATTTTTCTTATCTTACCATAGTCTAAACACTAAAGAAAAAAAGAATCAAATTTCTAAATAGAATTATATAACTATTTAAAATTGAATCAAAACATGCATCTAAAAGGATTTTTTGTTGCAACTTGAATTATTGTGAAAAATTGTTGTTGCTAGAATTTTAATAGTTGTGGAAAGCTACTATTGGTGTTTGGCAAAACTACCTTTGTTGGACTTGTTAATGAAACTTGTTACTAGAAAAATTATTCCTATTTCCATTATTGTAAGAATTGTTTCTCTTGTAGGAACTATTCTTGTTGTTAGCATTACAAGAGTTTTACACTACCTTGCACACACATCCACCCCTTTTCATAAGAAGGCCAAGAGCTCACCTTAACATACATTTTACACACCAAAAAAAACCATGAAAAGGTGACAAAAATGGCCATAAAATTTGACAACAATGATAAATGGGTACATGATAGACAAAACAACCAAAAAACAAAAAAAAAAGATCACTTGAATAACAAACAATATTGGTGATGCAAAAAAAAAAACTTCTCCTTGTTGCTCTATGTTGCACACACAAACAAGCACACATAGTTCACATTAACACACACACCAAGAAAAAGAGACAAAAAAAACAAAAACACATGGACATTAAGACAAAAGTGATGAACACAACACACATACTAGAAAAAACCACATACACTTGAATAGAGAAAATAATGATGGTGCATAAAAACGTTCTTCATTCCTCACTTTGTGCCTAAACACACATAGAAACACACACTCATCAAAATCATGATGAAAGGCACCTAAACACAAAAAACAAGACAAACAATAAAAAATCTAGAAGACCAACATAGGCTAGAAGAAGGTGATATACACTTGAAAAGAAAAGAAAAGAAAAGAACATGATGACAATGGCAATGCAAAAGTGCTCCTCACTTTGTTGTTCCATGCTTACACACACAAATAAAACAAACTAAAAAAAGGTCCCAAGAAAAAAATGATGTTCATTTGAAGAAAGAAGAAAAAAATTCAATGATAATAATGACGTAAGTGTGCTCCTTGCTTTGTTACTTTGTGCTTGCACACACAAATAAATTAAACCATAAAAGGCCCAAAGGGATGCTCACCTAAGGAGATAAAATAATATGTTGATGGCAATGGTGACACAAGAATGTTCCTTACTTTGCTACCTTTGCTTGCACCCACAAACGTGACAAACAAAAAGGTCTAGAAGAATAAACATAAACCAACCAAGTCCAACCAAAAACACATTTAAAACAACTAGGCTTTGTTAATATTTGCCCTTACACAAAGGATACAAACTAGAATAAAGTCTATTAAAAAAAATGTGACCAAAATTGATCGAACTTTGCTATCCTATGCCTACACACAAACAATATAGACCATAAGAAAGTCCCAAAAAAGAAAATCATGACCAAGAATGACAAAAAAACACATAGACCAACTGAAACCTCCCAAATGGTTTCTATGTGCCTACATATCGACACAAACCAAACATACCGAAAGGAGAAACACATAGACCAACCAGACCTCCCAAATGTTTCTTTCTACCCACACAAACCAAACATATAAGAAGAAACACATAGACCAACTTGGCCTCCCAAATGGTTTCTATATGCCTACACACACACACATCACGTGTTTCTTTTTTTGCAAGGACAAAAAAAATTATCCTTTCACTTGGACATGCCAAAGATGCTTGGAGCTCCCCTATAGGCCAAATTTCAACAATGCCTAAAGTTCGCCTTGAGATTCATTATTTGTTGAACAGATGAACTCATTGAAGAAGACGAGGTCATTGTAAACCTTAAGTTTGCAAAGCAATACACAACCATAGAAGGTCATATAAATGTATATATTTATACAAATTTTACATGCCCAAATTAATTATTTGAGGCTATGTAAGTGTTTGTATGTGTAAATGTGTGTAAAGAAAATTATGTACCCATAAGTAAAATAAGTGTAAATGGGAAAAAATTGGATGTGTAACTATGAATGAATTACATTTACATGAGTTTTACATGTTATATATATGCCTATTGATACTTATATGCACAACATTCATAACATTGATTTATAAGTTTTTAGTGGGTATGTAAATAAGTTTTCTAAGCATATAAAATCAAAATCACCTAGTATCACTTTATGAAAAGGGATAGGGTTTGGTTTATTATTTGCTTTTATTGAAATTACCATTGCACTTGTTCATACCAAAGCTTTCTTTTTGGATAGAATTGTATCCATACATTATGTGTGAAGATTTATTTTTTTTGCTTTGGGTATGTATATGTCAAGTTTAATAAAGTTCTAAGAAAATTAAGGGTTTGTGTTTTGTGTTTGTTCATGAATGGTAAGAGTTACACATTGTCATGTACTTTCCAATGAAACAACTTCTTTAGCTTGTTGGTTTAGGATCTTTATTGAATTATTTTTTCTCATTTTAAATAAAATTTTGAATTTGTGAATATATTTGATACTCATATGCAGATATCATACTAGTTTGTATGAGGGTGTCTATTCATATTCACTAGTGTGGCTTGTGTCATTGGCCCAAGTGTGAACCCATTATAAAATAGGGAAACTCAACATGTGAACATTGTTTTGCAATGTATAGATTTTTTGAATAGCCAAATATGAAAGGAACTCATATGCTTGAATCGAATGGTAAGCCTTCAAGTGTTACCACGTTCTCAACTGATTTTTCCTCCCAAAACCTGGTTTTTTGAAATTTATTTGAATTTTCAGCAGCAGAAATCACTTTTAAATCAATATGTCTCATATTCTAAATCCAAATCTTACCAAATAAATTCCATCAAATCCTGCTCATCAAGATCTTTCCAACAACACCAAAGACACATTCCAATTCCACCAAAATTTTCAGCTACAATTTAATTTAATTTTCAGTGAAAAAACCATTCAACATTCAAGAACTTCTACAGCGCAAGTCCAAACACCATGAAACCAAAGCTAATGCACCCCTCCTCCTCGAGAGCTTTCCAAAGAGACTAAAGACAGGATTTGAAGCATCCTAGTTCAATGGATCTCATAAATACAAACAAACTACCTTCCTTCATAGATAGATATTCAAGATATTCCAAAACATTTAGTTTATTATATAGACCCACTTGATATGTTTGTTTGAAGAACACTTAAATACTCATGTTTTTACTCAATGTGTAAATTGAAATTTTTTCATACCAGCACCCAACTAATATGTTAAAATAAACATACTCACCCAACATCAGGAAAATTGTCAAATTTTGTTGGGTTGCTTCTAAGCATTTTGAGATCTTTCATCCCTAGACTAAATTAGGGTATTTGAGTCCAAATTTGACATTTCCCCCATTAATAAGTATCTCTAAGATGCCTTACTCAAGAAGGTCAAGGTACTAGTGGACGTGCTTGTTCACCCTCACCTGCATGGATGATGGCTACTTAGGCTGCATGAAAATCTCTTAGGAATTTCATATTTTATGCAGAGGGTGTGTTGTAACACATAACTAGTGTAGCTTGTGCCGTTGGCCTGTGTGAACACATTATTTATTTTTCACATTTTGAGAATTGAAAATTTCTAAATTCAGCAATGTGAACACATTGAGGACACAACTGAATTTTTGCAATTGGTTTGAATTTCCAGCAACAAACTTCACTCAAAAATCCATATCTTTCATGTCTTAACTCTGAAAATTGTGAAATAGACTTTATTAAATTTGCTTCGCTGAGGGCTTTCCAACAACACAAAGAACCCCCCAAACTCCAATACAGATTTCAGTTTTGATTTAATTTAGTTTTCATTAAGAAAATGATTCAATAATCAATGACTTCCACATCATAGCTTGAAACACTCGCAAACCAAGTCAGTGCACCCCTACTCATTGAGAGCTTTCCAAAAATACCAAGAGCTTGGCATGAAGTGCCATGGTTTGGGAGATCTCAACATGACAAAACAAAACAAACTACCTTGCTTAATAGATAGATATTTCCTTTGTCCCATGAACAGGTGTGATTTTCGGGCAGGTTTACAAAAATTGTAAAGTCACCCACTCTGGCTTTTGTATCAATTTTATCGTCACATAAAGCCCATGGGCACTACCAAAATAAGGGCTGAGAGCAAGCACAATTTCAGTAATGCCATTGCCCTCAGCCTTTTACCCTACAAATACAAATTTCCAATAAATCAAAATTCCAAAGAACCTTTAAATCAGTGTTTTTTTGGCTGGTTAGATAAAGCCAGATATGTGTGTGTGTATCTGTGTGTGTGTGTTAAAATCAAGTGTTTTAAAAAAAATGAAATAGCCATAATTTAACCAGAATATAAGAAAATCGTCAGATTTCTATACATGGCTCATATAAATAGCCAAAAACATTGCCTCAAATCAATGGTTGAGTAAACAAACAACAAATTTTGTTACAGTTGTGTGCTTGCACAGAAAGCGGGAAAATAAAATGACGTACTTTGCTGAGTTTCAAAGCGGGAAAAGCAGGATTGTCGCCTGCAGCGTCTTTTCTCTCTCAAATCTCGTCCGTCAGTGTCGCATTCTTGCGCACCTTCCGTCTTCTTCTCCCGTCTTTCCACTTACACAATACTTTCTCTTCTTCACCTTCTCGTTCTCTTTCCATATTTGTCACTTCCTGCTCCACTTTACACTTGCACACAGGCATCAATTTTTTTCCTCTTTTTTTTTCTCCCTTCTTCTATTTTGATGCAAAATCAGTTCTTTCAGTTCTTTCTCCTTCGTTGTTACCTTTCCTCTTCTTGTGTTTTCCCATTTCGTTTCCCCTTTTTTTGCCACAACCCATTCAGCTGCTACCATTGACAGCTTCATCGGAGTTTGTTGTAGTGTTTGTTGCTGTGGTGGTGGTGGTGGTGGTAGGCGTAGTTTGAAGTTGTAGTTTTTGTTGGCGTGGTGCTTTGTGTCAATTGTACTTGCTTTCAGGACGGACAATTCTCTCTCCCTCTCTCTCTCTCTCGGGTTTCTCGTAAGTGTCTCTTCCCGGATTTACGGACGTTTCTGCAATGCCAGCATCTTTGTTCCTAGACGGTGCTCCATTTTTTTGGTGTAAAGAACTGGTAAGTTGAAGAACATTGTGGAGTTTGTCAAGTGAGAAAGGGGAAATGGCTGGTTTCTTTACTTTGCCGGAGCTTCGAGCGCAGCTTCAAACTATGGGGCACGATGACATTCCCGACGATTTGATCTGCGCGTTTCTGTCGCAACTCCAGCTCACTCAGGTGCCTGCTGATGAACCTCAACAACCGACGACGGCGAGAGCCAAAGTGTTGCCTGTTCCGAAGAATCCCAAACCTTATGTGTATGGTTCAGATACATACCGTCCAAACCATGCTGCGTTGCCAAAGTCTTCTTCTAAGTCAGGTAAGAATGTATCTATCTCTCCAGCACCCATCATCCCCAACCAATCTTTGAAGCCTTTTTTCTCCTCGGAGTTTTGTCTGGCGGGCTTGAGAACTTCCAGAGCACACAAATGCTCCAAACGGGTAGTAGGCCCATAACTCGAGGAGAGCAATGCACGTACAATTTGTTCATAGCCTTAGCTACCGTATGTTGTAGGTCGTACATGGAGGTCGGATTGATTCTTGGCCCACTATCTTTCTGCTTCTTGAGAAACTGCTGCATCATTCTCTCTACCCTGACGTCCAGTTGTTGCTTCAATGATTGTGTTCTTGCAGCTGCTGTGACTAGTAGAGGCCTGCCTGAGTGGGAACCTGATTACCTCATTTCTGCTTTTCATGGCAAGTGGGAAGAAGAATTTAGTTTAGGATTTCAAATGGATCCACATCGAGACTGGGGGGGTTTTCCAGGCAAAAGCAACATCAGAGGCAATGCCAGTTTTCCATCTATTCACCCCAGCACCCAAGTAGAGCTTGATGCAACTGACTGCAAGCAGCAAGTTTTCAAGGAATGGAAGGCCATCATGACAAGGGGAAATGACCAGAAAACTGTAGTTTCCTGTACAGTTGACAAACTATTGGGAGAATCAGTTGCCTCAACTCAGTTGTCAACAGTGGGAGTTTCTTGCAAGCCAGGTGAAAAAACAGAATCCTCTTCTTTTCTGTGACTGAATGAATTTTTCAGGATTTGTTGCCATGGAGAAACCTCTGTATGGCAATGACATATGATTCAAGCAACTGTGCAGATGAGGCCAAGGAGAATTATGGGGATATGATGGGGACCAGGCAAGAAGCTTTGGTTTGGCAGGTCCAACAACCATGTGAGGACCTCATGCAGGAGCTGTGTCCATCAGGGAAATCTGTTAGGAGGACTAATGAAATCCAGGACAAGCAGTATATGTGCAGTGATGCAAGACCAAAATGCCCATGGGAGCCCATGAAGGTGACTGAACAGATTGGTTCCTGTATTGTGTTTTGTTCCATCCCTCTCCTCTAGAGTGGTAAATTGTCATCAATTTGTCAGGGTGGCATTACATAATACACAATTCCTCAAAATGACTGAGTGTGCCACATTTTCTTATCATACATTTGGCAACCTCCATGATTGTAAAGTGCACAATTTCAAGAGAAGTGTGTGCTTGCAGTATTCAACCACTGCAGACAGTATATCTAGACCAACCAGATCTATTCATTTTGCAGGACCCAGAGGGGTGTACATCTAGCTCTCTTTTGCACTGCAAATTGGCAACTTCCACAAACATAGCAGAAACAGTTGGTGCTGCATCAGAGTCTGCATGCAGGCAGGATGACTATATTAGTAGTCAAACACATTACAACTTCAGGGCTGTCAAGCCTGCATGCCTTAAAGAAAATTGTCTCATGGCAGTCAACTGCAAACCCACAGATCGGGCCAGCCTAATGGATGTGTCCAACTATGGCCAAAAGAAGTGCAGGAGGACTGCAAGCTGTCAGGTGCCCAATCCTGAGATGGATGGCTGGGAGATTGGTGGATTGGTTCTGGAGAAGTCCTGCTTGAAGTATGCTGAGGGTTGCTCTGGTTCTGTCTCAAAATCATCTAGACAGGTATGTTCTTGACTCAAAATCTGATGTTTTGACATATAATGACAAGCATTCTTCTACTTTGTGTGTACTGTGCAATAGAACCTGCCAGAAGAATCTCCTTAAATGAGACCTTTGCCACCTCAATGGAAACAAGCAGGAGAATCCAATTTGCAAGATAGTATCAGCAGGGATCTGCACTTTGTGTTTATTACCATGAATACATACATTGAAGAACTGAACATAAAAGCAGACGTGCAATCAGAAGTTTTTGCTATGACCAGAAGTACAGAAGTTGACTTCATTCTTGACCCTGTTTCTGGCTTTGCATCTGGTGGCAGTCAACTAACAGGAGGGGACCTGGCACACATCAATGTACAGCATATCCCGAGTCACAAAACTTCAAACTTGATCTGTCCTTTGGCCCAGCTATTGAGAACCCTCTCTTTGACTCAGAAAGGCATTTCAGCTGCAAAGCACCCTGTGGGTTGCAAAAGTGTCCACCAAGCACACAGACTGATTCAATGCAGGTACTTTTAAAGCCTAAACCATCAAATGTAATGGAGGTTCGCAAAACGAAATGTGCTCAAGAAATCCATATAAATGAGGACAGTCGCTCCCCTATCAAACATACAATCTCCATCCATAGCCCTTCACCTTCCAAGAAGAAGCAAGCTCCTTTCAATCGTTCAAGTATCAAGGAGAACCTGGACATGAAGCAAACACCTTCTCCTTCCAAACATTCTAGCCATAAGCAGAGCCCCTTTTCCCCATCCTCGCAGAGAAAGAGATACCAACAGGACATGTCAAGCCAGTCCCCAAGCTGCAAGACTGCAACAAAGGGCTGTGATGCAAGTCCTACAGGTCAGAAAAGATTGCTTCATTGATTTATCAACACTTCACCAGAAGTAGTATTTAGCAAGGACATAGTGATGAAGTTCCTCTGAAGGTGGGATTACTAGTTTATGTGATTAATGAGGCAAGAGTAATGAAATAAATCCACCTTTTATTTCAAACTATCCTTGCTAAGGCTTAATGCTTTGATCTTGGTGGATTCATACTGTCATTTCTAGGAATGTCTATTTGCTCAAGATGTTAAATTTTTAGAGGTAATCTCATGTTATGTCTTACTGGAACAGTTGGCAACACCAAGAGCCAGGCTAAGGGAAGAGGTTTCTCCCAGATCGAAAGGCAGGAAATGTCACCCCCTCAAAGGTCAACCTCTCTAAGAGGAGGTAAAATAGATCGTGTGGCAAGGTATGTTTCCTCCTCCTCCTCCAATGTCCCTATCTATCCATTGACCTGGTGTGATGTATACATCCATGCTCAGATGCCTGCCACCCATGGACCTAGTTCCATATGGTGTTGTTTTCATTGCTGCTAACATAGTAGGCCAGCAGAGAATGGAATGAGCAAGACAATAGAGTTCAATTGCCTTCTGGCTCTAAAATAGTTGTTCTTTGTGAACAACAGCTGAGCTCAAAGACTTGGTGACTGCAACAGGAACTGGTGTAATGAGTCATGCAGATGCAGAATGAAGATGTAATGTTAAGGTCTTGATGCACACCTGCAGTAAAAGTCTGCTGTTGACACAGATTGGAAGTTGGGTTAACAGATTTGCAGAGATGCAGGAGGTGTGGAAGAATGATTCCTTTCTGAGATCAACCACGACTAAGCGCAGACCCCAAAGCTTCCACAGAATATTTGCAACCCTCCATGCCATTGAGGCTTCTGAGCAGAGGTGACATGCTGGAACCTGCTGAATCTTTGCTGTATGACAGGTTCATTGGGCTTAGTGAATCACTCTGGCTGCAAGCACAAAAACAGATTCTCCTAATAGTATGGTCACAATAGCCACTTGGGTATGCTTTGTCACATGACCATGAACCTTCATTACACAATCATATCTAGATAGTTCAGGATCCAGGTTTACCTTCGCAGTAGAAGCTTGATTAGAGTATTTTGGGAACCCAAGCTTCTTAGCCTGATTGCTTTGTAAGCTCTGTGCAGGTCTTATAAACAACAGGAACTTTCAAACAAGAATCTCAAGTAAAAGGAGCATGTTTCTCCTTTCCCAAGTCCTATATTCTCCTCAGATGTCCAGATGTCAGGTGATATCCGTATGCCCATGGGCTGCTACTGCTCACCAAGAATATTAGCAAAGGTCTGATGCACTACTGCCTCTACATTGACACCCTGAGGTTCTCTCAGACACGAACACGATGAGTAGATGAATGCAGGTGGGAAAGGACACGCTTGCATCCATACAAAGGTACAAAATTGCCATACCAAGGATGGTATGTTATATGCATGTTATACTGGAGGCAGGATGCAAATCTACTACTGCTGATAACTTAACTGGAGGGGAAAAAAAGAACATGCATGCCCCCTAAATGTGATGAGTCCTCTGTTTTGTGCTTCTTGATGATTTCTCAGTCTAGACAATATTGTACAGGCACTACACAAACCTGGTCTACTGATTAGGATTATACATTTTGATATGTTCACAGCCAGAAAGAAGAGTCTGCCAAAGTGATTGGAGAATGAAGTTCCCTAGTTGGACACTGGGAATCCAATTGCTCACATCACTATATTGAACCACACTAGTCTTATTGATTTGCATGCCAGATACAAGTCTACACAAGCATTCTTACATTGTAAATGTGGATCAGACTTGAGCACTATTACTTCCAATTCATTTGATTCAATCACAAGAATGCTGTGTACTTGTGTATGTGCACCCAATGTGAGAGTTGCCAGAATTCTCAGTCTCCTGAGTGTGTCTTTCTCTTGTTACAACAATTTGTGGGTCCTGCTGTTGTAGACAGTGGACTCAGTGAAGATGCATTGGCCTGAGACAAAATCAGTTCCTTGCATCTTGGTGGTAAGGATTCGCCTATCTCAATGCAAGAATTGTTTGCAACAATTTTGAAAAGACAACAATGTGCATTATATCTCTGTATATCCAATCGTGATCAAAAATTTCTGCTTCACTCTTGAATGCAGATCATTGAAAATATATGACCTCAACTACTGGACAAAAGAAAATTCTAGTCACAAATTTAAAAATCATGTAAGCAAAGTCCCAAATTCTTCTATGCAGCATAACCTGTACACAACTCCACTCAAGAGAAACAACTCCTTATTATTCACTTGTGATTGCTAAAAAAAGAACATAGAAGAATTTAACCCTTCTTTTGTTACACCATTCATTTCAATCAAACTGCTACATGCAAACACTAAAGGTACAAGCTGTCAACAAGGTTAGGACAATTCCATAACCATGCGTATCATTTCAACTTGTCAACTAATGCATGCTGATGTAAAAGAAAATATGTTAAAATGGCAAGCTCTATCAACGACCCAGATCTGCTGGGGATAATTTAATCTCCAACATTGTCAGATAATTCTGAATTAGTTGTTTCCTGCCTCTCTGCTTCATCAGCTGGCACTCCATGCTTGCCAACTACGGGCCTGGCAATCACCCATAACAGAAGAGACCATATCCAAACTTGTATTATGGTCAAGCACATTCGGCAACTGCTATGGGATTTCTTGAGTCACTGACATAAATGAAGTGATATCCAACACTACTTGAATCCAAAGCAGTCAGTGACAAACAACATATATAGTGAAACAGTATGAGCAACTGTTATTCCATGTGTGAAGGGTTACATTACTGTACCCGATGCCTCCTTAGAAGTTCATCAGCTCTTCTGGACATCTCTTCCTTCACAACACACATGCAGGATATCTGTCCTGTGCACATTCATAGCTTAATTGCTGCCTGGTACTCCCATGCCAGGACCTCGCCCAGTTCGTTCCAGCCTGTGAACCAGTCGTATGTCAATATAAGACTATCTATGAAGAGCCACTCAGATTCACATCAATAGTTGTGCATATGGGGGCAAATTCTGCCAATAATCAGGTATACATAACAAGCCTGGGTTAAACCAGGAACAAGTTTCTGGGTACAACTGCATGATGAAATGTCAACAGCCCTTCACATGTAAAGCTGCAACCAAATATTGCTGGCTTGCCACAGTCATCCCAGTGTAATTTTGTGGTATGCAAAACAAAGCAAATGGGGCAGATTCATTCTATGGAATTTCACTTACGTTGGTGCAAGGCGGCCTAGACTCATGAGCTCAGTTCCAGTCCTTGCTTCAAAAAGACGGCCATCAATGTCCAAATTATATGCCTTGCCTGGGGTGCCTGGCAAGCCCCGCTGCTTCAGCAATTCCAAATCTCTCCAATGCAGCTCCCTTCCATTGACTAAAACTCCAGTCTTGCCATTTGAACAGTGCCTTGCCATTGGGTAGTTCAAGACTTCAATAAATGGCTGCAAAAACACCAGAATCCTGATGAGTCCAGCAAGGACAAGAATGCCAGCATTTCAGAGCAGTAGAAACATATGAAATCAACTCACTTACAGGGATCATTCCAAGGCATGGTCCACCCATCACACCCCAGAAACCTGCTCGTACATCATACCTGAAAATTAAAAGGATTCCCACAGTTTAGCATATACAACCCCTCTAAAAGTCCACTCATAGTCTGATAAAGAGTGGGACCAAAAAATTTCAATTCATGCCCTTTTCTGCTTTTAGCTGGCTGACACCCACAGTGAGCGGTTTTCTTCTTCACAAATAAACTTGATAGTAAGTTTCATTGCAAGTCTATCATAGGCCACATACAAGTTGACCTTGATTCTCACACCTAAACATGACTTTTCTTTCTTATCGCCTGCAATGTGCTGCAAGATGATAGGTTACAAAATAGAGATGAACTCATACCAGTAGGAACCTGGATGTATTGGTCCAGCAAGATCCTCAGCCTTTTTCACTACCATATCAGGCACTGCATGACTATTAATGATCACTTTGCGACGGAATTGACTGACACTCTTGCCTTTTCTTAGCTCCTTCACACTTTTTTTCAGAAAACCCCTGAAACCCTTGAAATCTTCATGCTCTTCATGATTGAATTCTGGAGTTTCAAATTGCTCAACTGCTGGAGGGTCTACTGTTAACATAAGTGATGAGGCCCTCCCATCATCTTCAGAATCACTGCTTGATTCCAAATATTTCAGACCCTGGGGAGGGTGGCCATCTTGCTTTTTGCCAAGCCTATCTGCAGCTGCAATGTATGAATCATGATCCACACTTGATGATGCAGGTGCATGTGAAACATGGGCTATCCTGTCATCACTAGTATAAGAAGACCTGCCTTGAACTTCCCCAGTAGCTTCAGGTGGGCCCAGGTCCCCTGATGAGCTTGAGGTTGACCGATGAGAAGTTGTAGGAGCTGTAAACATGTGTGAGAGCTTGGATCCATATGGAGCCTGTTGTTGTCGTCTTCCTGAAGGTGCAAGGGTAGATGACGAATGTGTTCGGACAACTTCTCTATCTGAAAGACCTGGCTCAAGAATCAATTGTATACCTCGGTTTCTCCCAGTCCCAGATGATTCAACTGTGTCATTAGGTCGGAATTGACATGACATTGCAGGTGAAATGTTCTCACTGCTTGCAGCTGGTGAATGTTCTACTGATGGACATGAAGGATACAGCTGGAAGCGAGAAATCTTCCAGCATGCACCACACCTCAGTTTCTGGTACCTTGTATCACTGTTAGGCATGCTGGGTGGAACTTGCAACCGCATATTGCAGTGCCGGCACACAACATGAAGTTGTTCATATTGTTCTGGCGGCATGGTATTGATCCTTAGTCTTCTGTGGTAGGTAGCTTGGCCCTGAACAGGTACCAAGCTGGAACCTTGCAATTGGTTGCCTGGTCTACATCCTTTCGTTGACCAGGTGCATGATGACTCAGGCAATTCCATAACTGAAGGATGCTGAGAATATGCTGAGTCCTGTCCTTGAAAATGAGGGTTAAATTGATGTGCTTGTGCTGAATGCCTGGAGGTTTCAGGTGATGGTTGAAGAAAGCCATGCTCTGTAGGATGTGAACCTGAGATTTGACCTGCATCTGGTGTAGGCCATTCCATAACATTTTCACCATGGGGAGAATCAATCTTACACTCTAGTGGCTGTGAACTATTCATCAACACCATGCCTTGATATGCATCATGCTCACCTAATGTTGAGGAGTCCTTCATTGTCTCATAATCCAACACATCCTGGCCACCATACATGTTGTGTTGGCTTGAAGGTTCCTGTGCATGAGCTTGAAAAGTGGCTGTTGACTGAGACAAGTGCTCTGGAAGATCAGGCTTGGCAGGATGCCTCATCCTCAACCTCAACTTGGGTGGCAAAGGGAGCACTGATGGTGTTGCATAGGGGTTTTTCAGTTTCCCTTCATCAAATAGCCCTTCATTGGGAGTTGAAAACTGATAGTCCTCAGGGTTAGGAACTTGTACATGCAATTGAACAGCAGGAGCCTGCTCTTGGAGAGAACTATCCTTGACCAATTTCACCTCTTCTGCATCAAATTGCCTTATTGTTGAAATTCCCCACTGTCCAGCATGCCTCAAGGAAGTGTCATGGACTCTGCCCTTCAATGCTGTCATCTCCTCTGAATGTAACCCTTCAACTGTGAACAACTCCTGTTTTGGAGAATGATCAAAGAGTAAATCTTCAGAAAAACAATCAGCACTGGTATCCAAAACCTCTCCTTGATGTGCCTGTCTGCTAATGTTTGTTGGTTTCCAATGTCCAGCACAATCAACACCTTGATTTTTCACAGAGGATCTCTCATTGGTCTTTTCCACATTCGGCCTCAATGGCCCATGCCCATGTTCTTGACGAAGTCCATTGACATTGTTCTTGACCTCAAAGTCATCACTAATGTAATGAATAAACTGCTCTCTATCCTCAGGCTTGTGCAATGTACTATTTGACTGCACAGCATTTGGTTTCTCCCCTCTTTCAGAATGGAAGCCAGCTTCCTCCAGCATCCCTTCTGAAAACTTCATTGGTGACCAAGGAGAACCCTCATGAGAATGCTCATCCACAAGCCTTTGAGAAGTTTGTTGTGATGAGTCAGAGGTGGTTATGTTGTACTGGTCTCCAGAGGGCAAAGCTTTGTTTGTTCTGTCAACATCTATGTGCTTCACTGTTGCTCCATCATGCTCAATACCTTCTGACAATAGACTCTTGCCATTCTTGTTGGAGCCTCGAGGAGATGCGTGCTTTGCTACAGAGTCAGGAGCTGAATTGTTAATACAGCTGAATCAATCTAATGATGTTCAGGCATGAGCTAAACTTTCACCTCACTAAAGGACAAGGGCAGGTTTCATTATGCTTAACATAAGAAGAAGCTCTATTCAAAAGCATTGACAATAGAGGGGAGGGAGAAAAATAACCAACCTCGAAGAATGGCATTGCAGCTTCCACATCTGTATAACAGAGTTCCAGATGGAGGCTCTTGTAAAAGGGAGTGGCACTTTGGACATCGCACCACCCTGCAGGCAATCTCCATTGTAGTCGAACGATGTTACAAATCCTGTAGCATAGTCATGAGAAGGCAGTGACAAGTCAGAATCGATAGGCACACCCAGGTAGGTTGCCTGCGAAACCTAAACCCCCAGCTTGACAAACCCTAGTCCTACGATATCCTACATCCTTGAGGACAGGCAAGGCTGGGGCCTCAGTTCCAACACAGACCTCAAGCAGTAGCAGGTATCCATCCATCCCCACGCTGCTGCCAACGCTACTGGACTGGAGAAAAACCAACAGCTTATACCCCTACTTCTTCACAGACTCCACCACAAACACAGCCTCCAACGAACCAAAACCCGAAATCACTGGAACAAGGACGAGAAATAAGGAAAACAAAAACGCACACACAAATACTTACTTCCTGGAATCGAGTTCCTCCAACAGGCATCCCCTACTGAATGTTCCGAACTTTCTCTCTCTCTCTCTCTCTCTCTCTCTCTCTCTCTCTCTCTCTCTCTCTCTCTCTCGATCCTCCTCCTCCTTCTCCTCCTCTTCCGTCCGTCCAACCCCCCCGCTTGTCTAAATCTCCTTCCTTGCACAACTGGTCATTTGGGAGACTAAATATGGATCAAAAGCCCTCGTTCAACTCCTCCCTCACTCAGCAATCGCGAGCGAGGCTTGAATGGAGATTTCTTCATGGTTCACGCGTACAAACCTGGAGACAAATTTCATCTGTCTATAAGTGGCTGCTGCGCGGAATTTTTGCAGAAGGACGAAGAAGTCCGCAACCACAAGAGCAGCAGCAGCAGGGCCACAAGAGAGTCAACCCGGTGGAAGGATGGATGGTAAATGGTCAGGAAACAGTTTTCTGTCAGGCTCCAGTTTCGTAGCTAACCATGATGGTTAACTCAGTTACCTACGTCCTAGGCCTTATGTCTGTGGGTCGTTAGTAGGTAGGTAGTAAAAACAGCACTCATCTAAGTCTACACATAAACCATAAACCAGTGTTGGGCTGTTACCTGGTTTGGCAGGTTAGAACCACAGATTCCAATTAGTAAGAAACCAATTCAAATTTGGGTCTGAACCAAAACTGGAACAGATTATTTTGAGAGCATCTCCGAGGGGTGCTCTGGGAGTCCGCATGTGAGCTTGCGAATTAAAATTGAATGAAGAAAAGTCAAAACATGCCTCAGGAAAATGTTTTGTCCCAGCATTTTTGCACATTTTGCTGAGGTTGGTAAAAGGCACACCAAACTTCAAAGCCTAACACCTGCAAGAGAAGACTATAATCAAATATGATTTGATCACTGCTCCTGGGTTTCTGATCGGCCAATCATAAAGATTGGCCCAAGTGGTTTGCTATTAGTAGTCTCTGCAGTCCCAGTTTTAGTTTTATGGGTAGGGTTGGAAAAAAGTAAATTACAAAACTTGGATGTGAGAAATATTTCTTCACAGTCACACTGAGCACCACTATGGCTGCTCTAAGAACCAAACACAGAATTGGGTTCTCATCATATTTATGTGAGAAATCAGAATCAAAATTGAAACCTGAACCAGAATTGAGATTATTGGAATTTTATTTTTTATTAAATAAACCAGAACCCAGGGCTGACTGGAGGTTCACCAAGAGTTAATTGTCAGTTCTAGTCCAGGTTGCACAAAACCAAGTTTGATTTGCAGGACTGAAACCAAAACTAGGACTGGAAATTTTTTTGGAAGAACAAGACCCAAAACCAGTTTCTCAGTTCCATTTATGTGTGGAACCAGAACCAGAACCACTCTAATTTACAACCAGAGGTTCTTCATAAAAATACAGAACCACCCAACATTAATGTAAACCAATGTTGGGTGAAGTTATTTGAATTTTATAAAGAACCATGGGTTCCAGTTTTTCTGGATATTTTTTAATCAGAAAATTGGTAACAGAACCACTGGCTCCCATTCTTTGAAAAAGAACAGAGAACCACCAATCTCAGTTATTTCAAAAGCCTTAAAGAACTGACAATTTTCATGTTTTCATGAAAGAACTGATAAAGAAGAGGCAATCTTATGGGCAGTTATTTGACTTTTCCGAAAACAAATTATGAGAACCATGACTACATATCAGAACTGGTTTCTTCATTCTTTTGAGAACCATGGTTATGAATCTTAAGAATTGTCTGAGTTTATTCCTGTTTCTAATAACTGCTCAACTCTAGTATAAACTATATACTTCATTGGTACCTACCTACTAGTCACTTCTTTAGGAACCTATTCACCTATGTAGTACCTAATTCTTAGGGGATGCATCACCTAGGTGAAACCAGATGTTAACTCTACTGAGGTTCATCCAAGCAACAATAATTGGGAAGTACAGAAAAAGAAAGGAATCCAAATTTGGATTATTTGGTGTTTTGGTGTACTTGTTTTGAGTGCTTTTTCAATGAAAAGTCATTCCCACAATAGAATGCTCTAAGCACCAGATTCTCCCGGAAAAGAAACAATTTTTAAAAAATGGATGACAAATTCAGTGACTTCAATTGTTAAAGACACAATTTAGTGATGAAAAGTGAAAACCTGCCAACTTACTTTATATAGTTTAGTGGGGCCATGATTGACTTTTGCGTGTACCCTTTTGAAGAAGAAGCATTTAATTGTGTGGGATTTTCACAATTTAAGTTCACTTTAGTCAACCGCAAAATAATAATCTACCTATAAAGGAAGGTTGCTTGTTTGTCAAGTTGAGATCTCCTCAATCACAACACCTGTTGCTAGGCTCTTGGAACGGGTGGAAAGCCCTCAGAAACTAGGGGTTTATCAAGTTGGTTTCATAATCTTTCAACCACCTAGGGTGGAGAAGTTATCGCAAATTGATGAAATTTATTTTCAAAAAACATTTAATCAAATATTTCTCTTTTTATTCAAAAAATCATCATGTTTTTACACATTGTTCAAGCAACTAACCAAGATACAAATATATATATTAATAAATTTCTGCTCTCGTAGTTGGTTTACAATCAAATGTGATTAAATCTCCTTGTGGATGATCACCAATGTGATAACATCACAAAATGAAAAATAAATAAAAAATAAAAAATTGCAAGTGACAATGAAAAATGAATTGATTTGTGAAAATGAAGTTCCATTTGAATGAAAAATTGAATGAATTTGCATAATGCAACTTCAATTGAATTCAATTTGATTTCAATTTATAATTGAATTGAATATTTTTTATAATTTGGTTGACTTGAATTAAATTGAATTCAATCAAATTATGAACGTTTAGTTATGAAAAGACATATTTTAATTTGCCTTTTCATATCAATGTGTGGGTTGGTGAAAGGAAATAAATAGTTAGACTTAGAATTCTATATGGAATGTTTTCATAATTGCCAAAAGACCATCTTATTAGATGTTATGCCTATTTCATTTAAATTTTAAAAATTCAAACTCAGTTTTACACTATTCAAAGATTATATTACATTTAGAATACTATTAATGGAGATTCTTTTACATGTTAACTTGCCCACTTCTTAAAAAATTATGGTTTAAAATACTAAGAAAATTAGAAAGAAGATTATGAATTAAGTAATTGTCAAGAGGTGTTGATTACCAGGAATAATTGAAATGTGGATGCATTGCCATTATTTGTGATAATTAGTGGTATGTCATTGGTTATGAGACACAACCATCCCTCATGAGAATTGAAATGCCCTTTTTCATCCATGGCATGGATGTGTTGAAATTATTTGTGATAACCAATGCTTTCTCATTTGTTACTTATCATAACCATCCCTCATGATAATTGAGATGCCCTCTTTTCATCCATGGCATGGATGCATTGAGACAAATTGGGATAATGAGTGCCCCTTTGCAAGGTATATTACCCATAATTAATAGGTCATTAATGAAATGGAAGTTGAAGCTTATGGGTTATAACCAGTGATTTTTTTTTGGCGAAAAATCACCAAAAGACTACACAAAAAAGACCCTTGCAATAGGGTCGTTGGAAAAGTGGGGTTAAATTTTGAACAAAATCGCTAGATCTTCATGGTGCCATGTGGCAACATTGCCACCATCTATAGTAGCTAAACCATAAATGTCACCATATGTGTGATTGTTGCCACCTCCCAATCGCTAACAATGTTCAAGTAACATCATTGAACTTATCATTAACATAGCTCCTATCATTGAAGCACATTCGCTAGCTACATGCAATACATATGTATAGCAAAATCACCAACACTATAGGTGCATTAGGAAACTTAGAAATTAAGGGTGTCACACTAGGCTAAATATATGTGTCTATGAACGAATGTCATGATCTCTTACGAAAAGCATTGTAGAAAGGAGCATACATTTTTGTCTCTAATCATAATGAACATGTAGAAGATGACCTCAACAGGATCAACATCGGGTTCAATGCAAACAACTACCTTGGAGGTGTGCAACTTGTTTTTGGTGATCAAGTTTAGCAACTGCTCAGAGGGAAATCTTCTAAGTACCATAATTGTGCCATGCTTCTTTCCCTCCATTTGTAAATCAAACTCTTGTCATTTTTTGCAATAATTTTCACTTTATTGCAAAACATGTGAAATTGGTGCAATTTTATTTTTATTTTTCTTTCATTTGTGGGGGAGGGCAATAGGGCGAAATTGCTGATTTTGGTCAAACTTATAATCAAACTTTTCATCAATATTAAATCTGTTGATAAAAAGAAACATTTTTTAATATTTTGTTCATGGCTTAAGAATCTTGAACCCCCATCTTTAGCATTTTTATCAAACATCATTAATTAGGGTTTACATGTATTTATGTTGTTCTTCTAAAATTACTTGAAAGATGATAATTGATATGAATGGTATATTTGAGCAAATTTTCATAGAAAAAGAATAACATAATCTAGATGTTTTGTCTTTATATATATGATAAATGTAATTTTGTGTTTTTTAAAGAGGTTTATGTGAATATCTTTACATGAATGGAGAACCAAAAGATTAAGGTTTACATGTATTTGTGTCGTTCTTCTAAATTACTTGAAAGATAACAATATGATTGGCGTATTTGATAACAACTTAATCTAAAAAAATTTGTCTTTATATATACGATAAATGCAATTTTGTGCTTTTGAGAAAAGGTTTATGTGAATATCTCTACATGAATGTATAAGCAAAAGATTAAGTTTTACATGTCTTTATGTTACTCTTCTCAATGTATTCGAAAAATATGATTATGATTGGTGTATTTGAGAGAATTCTCATAAACATTAACTTGATCTAAATGTTCAATGTTTCTATGCATATAATAGATGCAATTTTACGTTTTATAGAAAAAGTTTATGTGAATATTTGTGCACAAATGGCCATATCTTATGACACTTTTGTGACTAACTCTAAAGGGTTATGATTGCATTATTTGTTATTGTGGATGGATTTTCTTTGCAATTTCATATATTTATTTCCAAGTTTTTTTGACAAATCATGTTCTACATCCAAGTAGTGTCACCATTGGTGTGCTTAAAGAAATTTTTGTCATCATGCAAAAGCTCCCAACCATTACACTTTCTAAACTTTTTGTGCCTAAAGCTTGAATGTTTATTTGTACATGGACAAGTTTGAATGAAATACAATTTTACCCTCATTAATTTGTTATAATTTGAATGAAAATGCTAGGAGTTTTTTTATTTCCCTATGTTTCTAGAATGTTAGCCAACAACATGATTGATGCTTGCTTGTTTCTTTTGGAAATGTGATACAAAATTAAGGACACAAATGTTTGTATAATGTTTGACTTGAAATTTTGGTTAGATAATTCATTTTTTACTTGTACCCACTATTGGAAGTTGATGAAATTCATCAATGGGGAGTCATGGTAACTCACCACTATTATCAAGTTAAAGGTGATCATGGTTGAACACTTTGTGAAGCTTTCATAAGGTTATTGCCATGATACATTTCATAGAGTTGTTATGGAGTTTTTATGTAGATTCATAAGTTAATTAGAGGCTCTAAAAAGGTTGTTTTTCTATGGGGTGGGGAATTTAAGATGAAGGCAAATTAAAGCATGAGGGATGTTTGGTATACACAATAAAATTAAAGTACCACATGCAAGCATTACTCTAGTTTGCTACCTTTCTTTCTTTGTTTGCTTCAACCAAGGGATTCAATTTGTAACCTACAAAACAAAAATTAATGAAATCATTACATCTTGAAATTGGAAACAAAGTATGTAATTTTCTAATAATTTTTTGCATTTTGTTAAATTTCAATATGTGGTCATTATTTTGAAGATCAAGCTATGAAGGTTGTTATAATTAAAAATGTGGTTCAAATTGTGAATGTTATACATAGCCCCACATTGGACAAATTGTATTATTTTCATTTTTAGCAAGTGGGGAAAGTTGGAACTATTGGCTTCTCTTATGTTGTTTATTGAATTATTGTGTTTTGTGAAGAATTTGCAACTAAGCAAAAGCCCTAGCCACTAAATGTAAAGATAATTACATCTTTTGAAATTGGAGATTATATCAATAGTCAATCCTATAATAAAAAAAGGTAAGATGTGTCAATTTGGATTTTGAACTTTACTATAAACTAATTAGGAATTTTGGCTCAAAATTTGTAGTTTTGCAATTGTGCCTAGTGCTCAACAATTATGCGCATATGTTGGTTATTGATGAAGTCCAAATCCTTTAAGTTGGACATTGCAATTATAACTATTGTTTCCTTATTGCATGATTGTAGTTCTTACACATGTTTGTTAATGTAATTAATTTATTAAAAAAATTGCAAATCCAACTTGCAAGTTACAAGGCCACAATTATAGGCACTGAAGAAGGCTAGTTTGTTCTTGAATCTTATGGTGCAAGTGTATGGCAAAAATCACCCAGTTTTACATTGCAACATGTATGTTATATATATATATATCATGTTTGTCAATTACAATCAACTAAATTTGCATGAGGTTATATATTAAATGATTGTTTGCCAATTACATTGAATTGAATTTGCTTGATGCCCATTGCATGTTACTTTCATTTTAGGGTTATCAATAATGAATTGAATTTCCGTGAAGTTATGACTATTTGCCATTGCATTGAATTGAATTTGAATTTGCCTAATGCCCATTTCTTGCTACTTTCATATTCGGGTTGCAAATTTGCAATCCAAGTCCTCTCCTAAATAATATGTTAATCGACTTTTATATACAATTTGGAGTGTGGTCAAGTTTCAACTATATGGACCTTTGTTTTGTTAATCCTTATAATCTTGTGTTAGTTGTAAGGTTAAGACACCATGGCCTCTTTGCAAGTGCCCAATAATTTTAAATTCAAACCTTTGTTCTTTATTTCATTAGCCTTTGAAGATGAAGGCAGTCCATCAATGTCTTTTGCCTAGTCTGGTGATGCTTCGTCTATGGAAAAATCACCAAATATTGTTATATTTTATTTAGCTTGAGAAGATTTGTGCAAATTCCACCAAAGGAATGGAAGTTGTATGATAGTTCATAGAAGTTTCAAGATGCATGGACTACCCGTTTGCCATGAGCAGAATTTTTTATTCATGAAAGAGGGTTAGTGCAACCAGTTTGATGCAAGATTTGCACATATGTTGAAAGGAAAGAAAAATTGTTGGCCCCAAAGTTGGATATATTATTCAAGCATGTTGGGCATTGAAAAGTTATAATTTTTATGCTAGGTGTGGATGTTGGTTATCATTACTTCAATAAAAACTCAATGCATGCCAATAATGAACATGAATTTTTTTGTTGTTGAATGCCCTTTTATCATGGACTAGCTCTGAATTGATGTCCCTTAGAATAGAAACGAAAATATGTGTAGATTCTTTCCATTTATGACATGTTAACCCATGGACATCCCATGATGGACTATGAACACATGTAAGGTTTATTCCAAATGTTGAAGGTCAAATCTATTTTGAGAAAAAATTGTTCAAATTCTTCAGGTTGGGGCATGTGTTGAAGTCATGCACAAGGTGTTGTTGGAGGCCACCAAGGCAACATTTGATTTTGCCAATTTCAATGTTGTTAGTGTAAATGAAGTTACAACAATTGACAACACGCAATGGTTGTCAATCCACTTGTATGTGGTGCATGGTTGGAAGAGAATTATGATCCTCCTATGTGTTGAAATTATTGGGGTTTCTTCCACATCTGATAATGTTTTTAGATTAACAGTGAAGGGTTTGCTTGAGTTTGGTGGGTTAAGGTTTGAAAAATTGGATGGGAAGTTGGTTAGCATGAAGTGTGATGGAAACAACATCTTTCAAGACCATCAAACAAGTGTGACCTTATAGTTTTTTAAAAAAATTGTCCCATTTTAAAATGGGGTTCACTATTTTTTTCATAAGACCAATCTAACAATGATCACTTTGTTTGAACTAGAACTTGTGCATTGGTTGGAAGTTGTATCACAAAACTTGTATCCATTTTTTGTTCATAGCTTGAAGAAGTCCCTTGAATTTCAAATTTTGGCAGATTTTATTAACACCAAAAGTAACAAGCTTATGGGAAATGTCAAAACCCAATGGATCTCCATTTTTTTAAAGCAAAATGGGTATATGATAAATATTGTTTTTTAATTGTCAAGATGCATGTTGAGACTTCCAAAAGTGATAGGCTTTGAAGAATATGAATGCGATGTCTAATGTGGAACTCATTTTGGGGATGCCTTATATCTTGCCATTGCTTGAATGTGTGCATATGCTAATCAAAGTTGCAAAAAGTAAAGATGTTTTTGTGTGTTTTTGTAGAGAGCGTCAAATTAACACAACACAACTTTTACAAATTATTTTGTGATCTTTACATTTTTTTCAATGATCTAACATTTGATGATTTCAATGCCATTGAAACTTTGACTAATGATGCCTTTCCCATAAGCCAATTTCAATGGTGGAAAGGATGTTGTGTATTTGGCATTCTCATTTGTTGGACACACCCTATATACCAACATGACCTATTTGGTGTTATAAAACTTTAGCTTGTCACCAGGGAATCTTTCAAGTTAGTTGTGGACAAAGAGGGGGCAACTTAGGGTCTTAGTAATGAGTTTGAACAACGCTTCTTAAAGCATCGGGTTATGACAACACTAAGTGTGGTTTATCCCCAATTGTGAGCATTACTACAAAATGTGGGTGCACTTCACTAATCCCCATTCACTTTACCAATTAATTCATTGCTTCCCCACTATGTCCTATTCACTACAACTAATGAATTCACTCACAATCCAATGAAATCACTTACCATGCATGGACACCTTTTGTTGTAGTGAAGTGAGAAACCCAAAAGATGCAAAGAAGGAATTTCACAAACAACTTACAATGTTGAAGGCCACTTTTTGTGCCCTTCACAAGGTGCATGGGTGAGTTCAGGGAATTGGTCCCTTCATTACTTTCAATTCACACTTTGAATTTGCAAGTTTTTTATTTCAAAATAACAATGGGACATAATTATGAACAAGTCATATGAAAGGAAAATGATTTCAATCCATTTACTTGATTTTGGCGCAAAGTTTTTGGACCTCCAATTTTCAACAAGCTTTTTAAATTCATTAAAATTGTTAAAATTATAGTTGTCAAGGTCCTTGGTTTCATTGAAAATGAACAAATTTTCAGCACTATTAGTTTCATGAAGAACAAATTAATATTAATATAAATATGTGTTTTTAAATTAGTTTTTTTACTATGTTTAATCATATTCTTAATAACATCAGACAATGGACAAAATTAGATGTAGTTAAAACAAACTAGTCATTGTTTACACAATATGATTAAAATTATATGATTAAGATGACTAAATATGTCTATCCAAAATGATTAAAATGATCAAGGTTATTAGTTGATGTGGCATTATTAATTTAATTTTTAAATTAAAAATCTAATTATTTATATGAATTTATAATGACATTATGAAATTCAATTTTTTTGAATTAAAGGGGAATCCAAAATGTTACCACCCATAACATAGGATTCAACACTTATAAAAAAAATGTTTTTTTTTTTGGTTGCCATTACTAGCAAATCATCAATCAACATCATATGAGCTATTCAATTTTCAAATTCATGATTTTTTT
>Ga0209611_10000221_pt1 | contig 74335 bp, 53 predicted proteins | sample S1TSphgellanicum_3_FD_187693 | JGI IMG/M metagenome (GOLD analysis project Ga0209611, IMG submission 187693) | Host-associated microbial communities from peat moss isolated from Minnesota, USA - S1T2_Fc - Sphagnum magellanicum MG (SPAdes) (version 2) | ecosystem: Host-associated > Plants > Peat...
CAGCCTGGTTGATAAAGCAGAGTACCATTAGTTGCAGAAAGAAAACTACCTTACATTGAAAGGGAAGAAGAACACCACCAACCAACTGAAAATACTTTGGTACAAGCTGGCCTCTCAGTTACTAATAATGATCCTTCTCAAATTCGTAGTAGCTTTCATTGAAATGCCTCCCAAATTGCAGGAAGACTTCATAGTTGGATGGTAATGGCAGGTAGCATTGTGCACACCAAAAGCATCTCAATCCACAGCAATGTAAGTGGCCTATACACAATGCTTTGCATGAAATATAACATTCAAATAGCATGAAATAGAATTGGAACTTGTAAATATGCACATGATACAATGATCTCCAATATAATGGCCTGTACAGAAGTACACAATACTTTAGACAAAATATAGCATTTTCTTAAAGTGAAATTGAGTTTGGACTTGTAAATATGCATTAGACATTATGATTGGCGCAAGGTGGTGACATTAAAATATTCTCTCAATTTATACAGTCCAATTTTTCATGTTTATGGGTGGGGATGGGGAAGTAATCAATACTCTATATCGGATGTGGTAAACATTGCTAGAGACTAGAGACCAAGAGGGGGGTGTAAGTGGAGACGCTCTAAGACACTACCTATCAAGGCAATGTGAATGTGTTAAAAACGGTTAATAAAGGTGCCAATGATGCTGTCATTTTTCATGCCAAAAGTCATGGAAAAGTTGGTCACAAATTGAGAAAAATCTCCAGGTTTGCATCTTGTGCCAAGTTGCTAAAGAATCAAGATCTCTTCAAGATGGAGAGGGGTGGGCTTTGATTCCTACCTCATTTGGCTCTTTACCTTTGCCCCTATTGGAAAGCTGCTTCCCAATGTGCTGTCCTCCTCAGTGCTGGAAAGGCCAAGACATTACATACTCCCCCATGGAACTTCACTGGGTCAAAGCAGCGGGTCAAAGCAGCAGCCTGTGTAGCTCCCTCGTGGTTCTGTCACAGGTCGGACAGGTGTTGGTGGAAACTTTATTTAAAACTATATTCAAATCCAGTTGCAAATGTATCTAGACATATTAGCAACAAAACTCAATAACTTAATATTTTTTGTAACATGACAAAGCAGAACATGAGATTCCCATGCAGAACACACAATGCAAGTGAGCAAGAAATGCAACTGTTAAAAACCATGTGGAGTGTGGCTTTCACCCTGTGAAGTTCGCTGAGGAGTATATTGTCCTGCCCGGCAGGGGTTTGTTAGGAAAACCCCTGACCCACCACGTTGGATGCTGGCTTTTGGAGTTCAATTTCTGAATTTCCAAAGCACCTTGTCACTGCATTGAACAGGTGTTGTTCTATGTTTGGGGATTTTTGTACTACAAGCCTGGTATGTGGCAAGGCCCTTAGGGCAAAGTGCTGTTCCATATGGCAGCAGCTAGTCTACTGCCAGGGATTATGTAACCCAGCACCCACCAGTGCACCATCCATTGGAAACTCGTTATGACTCAGTTGTGGATGGATAACAACTGAGTTATTAAAGTTCCACTTCGGTAACATATCCTCCTATTTCCCCCTCATACTACCTATGTAAGTGGGTACATATTATAGGCAAGTTTGGTAGGGAATTAAGTGGTTACTACCTAGGTAACTAAATAGGTAATGCACTTGATGACAACCAGATAGGTAGACACATGTAGATGGTTAGTAGCAAGCCAAAAAGTAGAAAATCTAAGGTACTTTGTCAACATAACAAATCCATGCATACACCAATGAGGCCCATGACTCAAAAGTTCCACCATTCTTGAAACCAATATCTGCACAAGAGGCATGTCATTCCAGAGTGCTTTTTTTAAATGCAATCCGTAGATTTTCCTATGAAAGCCCAAAATGTTATTGGCCTAAATTGTGTAATCAGGGATGTGTTAAGTTGATGAACTTTCCTACATTACACAAAGCCTAAAATGCTATGGACCTCAATTGTGTGATCAAGGATTTGTTAAGTTGACAAACAACCATTCAGCATTGTTTTCTGCATGCAGCAACAGGAAAATCTCTTTGGCTTTCATGAAACCTACCAAAATATTTCTTCACATTCCTCCTTGGAAACAGAAGCAAATCATTCTCTCCCTATTACGTACAAAACTCCCTTATCAAGTTTCCTATATTCTTAACATCAAGCTTCAGACTGTTAGATCCTCACAAAGCACCAGTTGTCCACTCAGGCTACCACTTACTGCATATCAATTTCTCTGTATATTATCTTTCAATTGCACCAGCTGCACTCACACCATAGATGCATTCCACTGCCTGCACCCAGTTTCTTGACAGGCATACTTGGAACGCATTGTCAAACTACTGAAACTTGAAGCACAGTCCAAAGGCACTAATCCCAATCAAGACCTAAGAAGGCCTTAAATCAGAGAAAGGGCTGAATGTGGAGGTACAGTTCTCAATTTACTGTGTCCAGTGGGAGGGAAGTTTACCTGCCATCATTCTGAAAGAATCCCAGTCCCTCTTCTGGAATGCACATTGCTGAGATGGCAACACCAAAAGAGCACTACTCTCTTTCAGTTTGAAAAGCACTCCCAGTTGTAGCAAGTCATATGCCCGTCTGTCAGATTTCTAATGGCATGACTTGAGACCACTCCTTGGAGCAATCAGCTTTCCAAACTTCCTTCCAAGAGAAGTCAGAGTTATGTATGTAAGACATGAAGCCAGCATTGCTGTTGCATCTAGTTTTAAGGAAAAGGAAACTGCCTTCACCTAACAATAGCTGCAGTACTTCATTCATATGCTAAAATGCATTCACCAAGAGCAAAGGAATGGCATTCACTTCGTTCAGAGTAATGCCATTTGTGCATCCATAATGTGGAGGCGCAAATGGAGGTACAGCTTCCTCTTGAAAGGCATCTACACATACTTGATAGAAACAGAATGTTTCAGGAAAAAATGCACATCAAGTATAGCAGGCTCAGGTAATCCTAATGGAACAGCTTTGATCATCCATCATTCATGCCAGGTGTCATGGTGGCACATTTGTCAACTTGAAAGATTCGAAGGTCATCAATGGTTGAGCAGTCTTTGATACACAGGTTATGTTCATTTGCCAAGTGCAGTAGACATAGAAAACATATGTGCACAGAGATGTCTTCTTGGGCAGCTGCTGGACAATCTTCCGGCAGGACATCCAGCAGTTCTTGGAAGGGAATCCCCCCTTCATCCTCACCAGTATCTTCTGCCTGTGAAAAGCACAGTAACATCAAGTGAGTAACAGATTAGGCTTGTGAAAACATTTCATGGGTACCTTAGTCATCTCAGCTGGGCGATTCCAAGGGCTACTAAGCATAAGCTTTCATACATTTTTCATTAGGTCATTTGAATGGTTGGATACATTATTCTGATGAACACATGACCATCTCAGCATCTGTAGTCTGAGAGTCGCCACTATCAGAATACATGATGCTTTGGAGTACTTGCTCCAGCATTCTGCAGGATCTATCTAACACTACCAACAAACAAACACAGCACACATATCCAATTGTTGTTCCAAACTTCACAGAATCCTCTTGATGTGTCACCAAAGACACCTTTTTTAGAAAGACTGAACACTAAACAGTCACTTACCATATCTGCAGAAATTTGCTTGTGTTGAAGCCCTTCCCACAATGTTGCTTTCAGCATATGCACATCCACTTGCTTCGATGTCTTGTTATAATTGATGCTGATCTTTTGGACCTGTTTTCAAGCAATGATGTGAGTGAATTAGCAGCAAAGACAAGAATGTGGAGCAGCATTACACACAAGGATGAGAATATGATGTATTTCAGTGCAGAGTTCAAATCAGGCTGCATTATGTCAGGAACAAGCACCTTGGGTGGTACATTTATGAGTTCATTCTCAAAAACATCATCCACAATGCCATAGTCATCATCATCAGGCCAGTCACCATCAAATGAGGGAGCCCTTTCATCATTCCCTGAGTCCACCTCATAATCCTCCACACTAAGTTGCTTTGACCTTACTCCCTCTGCAAAAGTTTGAGGTGTTATCAGTGCTCTAGTAATGGGAACATGATCTACATCAACTAGACACCACTGCATTTGCAAAACATGACAAATGGAAATAACATAAAAACACACCAAACATCATTCTACCACATTTAAAACACAGTACAGATTAAATAAACCTTTACCTGCCTTTCGTCTCCGCCACTTTCCAATGCACTGCAAGTGAGAGCACATCAAGGATCAGTTGACTCATAGGCAGGGAACCCCATGCACTCATGGGTATCCTTCTGTGATCTGATAGTGATAAGAATATTGCCAGGTGCTTAAAAACATCTGTGACACAGACTTAACCAAACCCTAGGGGCTGCTGGGTAAAGACTGCAAGCACAACAATTGTGCACTTGATGCAAGCAATTAGGAATAATTAGATGCATACATCACTACCTCCAGCCTTTGCACTAACAGACATCCAGAGGAAGGCAGCAAGAGGAAATCACGTCTTAGGTGACAAGCAAATGGAGGATGGCACAGCAAATGTACTTGACACCAAGCTTTCTATGCACTGGTGGTCATAGACCCTGCACTTAGATTGGACAGAGGAATGACAGTGTTAGGAACAGTGGTCACTACCATTGTATGGGGATCTAGAGCAGCTCACTGCTTATGAGTCTTCTTCCAACACTCCATGCATTTTAGACAATAGGTATAATGACATTACACATCACAGTCCTGACTCCATTTTAATCCCTGGTGAGTGGAAAAATTTTAGCCAATGCCAATGCTTTGTGTCTCACTTTTTGAACCACATTTCGTATATGTGCATCCTGGTCATAACTCGATAAGAATTCAACTTCCAAGATACATTTAGAAAGGCAGAAAATGATATTTTCCTCACCGCTCACCCAAATAATGGCCCTGAGGCTTTGATCGACACCTTGATCAATGTGTCTACATGGCTACATATCTGTGCATGTGTACATAGTACATACATACATCCCACACACATATATATGTAGCAACAGTGAGAGAGAAAGAGGGAGGGACAGGGAGAGAGAGATACCTGGACAGAAGACTGAAGGAAAAGGCTCACAAGATTGAGAGGTTCATAGTGCAAGTCTACTGGAAGAAGTGAACTAAAAGAGCCTCCACGATGCACCAAGAGTGTTGAGTTAGGCTTCTGTGGGGGCTCAAATTTAGACATATCAAGTTCTGCTGGATTCTCAAAATCAAGGAAAAAACGTTCATGTTTTTTCCTCTTTTTCTTTGTGCCTTCAGTGGATTCAACTTCCACAGTGGCTGTACCTTGTTGAGCATCTGTTCAGAACCAAGTAGTCAAAATAATTGTGAAAGTTAGGAATTTGTGAAAGAGACTTTCTGGAGAACAGAAGCAGTTGTTAGTGAGAAAGTTAGAATTTGAATAAAGACAATAAGCAACACCTGACAGACTAGGGAAATGCTACAAAAGATAACACCATAGAATCACAACCTCATGATTCTTTGCAAGAAATCAGACTTTCTATTCCATTCGGGGAAGAAGAAAGAAAGTTTTTCCTTTACCCCTAGGTTTTCGGTACTTCCAATGGTTTGGGCCCGCCCATGCATTCACTTGGGTGGACTGACCCAGGCTAGCAGTTAGCCAGTCAACCAACCCATGACTCACAGAATCTTCACCCCCTGAGTTGTCAACATCCCCATCACCCAAATCTTCCTGCAAGAGTGAAGGGAGCACAGGCAGGAAAGAATGTCAAAATTGTATCCTGATCAATATCTGGAGGCTAGAATCTAATAGAAAGAAAGAGCTTTTCACTTAGATGGAATTGGATAAATGAGGGAGAACTAAGGCTCAAGAGAGGACCACAACTTTGAAAATGAATTACTATTTCAGAGTGTGCAAAACAGACTTCAAGGAATTTGAAATCAGAAGCAAAAGAAAGTTGTATTTCCAAAGTTTCCTACTCATGGCCTTACAGAACACATGCCCTCCAGCTAGTGTGTTGAAGAGAGGACAGAAGAGAGGAAACAACCAGTTCTGAATGATTGCAATACTAACTCCATCCTAATCTGCAGCAGTTCCACTAGTACAGACATTGCCAGCCCGCACATTGAGAGCCTAGGACTAGAGTACAAATCCCCTTTGACAAGTTTGTAAATACAACATAAATATGACATACCACAAACTAGTGAGGCATCGACATGGATGCGACTTCCAACACCTATCTATGGGATGGCAAAGAAAACTCCACAATAACTCTTTAAAATTAAAATTGTGTCAGGTCCCAGCAAAACCAAAACTGACACAAAAAGAATGACTGTGGTCATAACCTACAAAGGCTCACCTCATCGAGGTCTTCAGTCATTTCGCTCTGAGGTCTTGAGTTATCAATAATACCATCAAGCCCTTCAAGAGAATCCATCCCCTCATACTCATTGAAACCGACAGGAGAGTCAATTGTACTGATTTCATCACCATCTCCAACTGTCAAAGCCCCATGGTTCTCCTGCCATGGCCAATTAGTATCTTCAACTCCAGGGGAACCAGGAGAAAGTTCAGCCTCTGCTACTGCCCGGTATGGATCATCCAGCATCCTCAAGATCTCCTTCAAAGTGGGTGAAATTTCTGTCTCCTTCAGCAGGTTTTTCATCACACAATCGATGTTATCTGCCAAACGTGGTCATGTGAGTGTACAGGATTAAACAACATGAAGAAACCTAATCCTTGTCTGCAGATCTGCAGTTTGATTAGGAGGCATTGCCCACTTATCACTGACCATATTAGACCTTCACTTCTCCAAAAATTTGGTGTCTCAAAAAACTTCACAGGTTCTTCCTTTCATTTGTTCACCAGTCGACTTCCTCAGAGTTCTCTTTAGCAGACATGTTTGGCTGAAATGACCAGAGATCTCCTAATTCCTAAGCTTCATAAGACCATACATATAGGATTACCAGGAATGAATTCAGGGTTCCTCAAAGTCTGCTGCTGACTATTTCTTTCCCAGTGCTCTCTGATGACAAGTGCTTCCAACCTATCATCACTCCTAGGGTGTACCCACATAGGCTTACTATTGCCCTCTCTGAAGATCAGCAGCCATTATTCTGATATCTTTCTCTTTCCATCTCCAGTCTATCAAAACTGTGCAATGGGGATCCTATGACATAAGTCCATGGCGTACCAAGTCTTCACATGCAAGCACCCTTGATTTACCTTTCATGAAGGACAAGTCAACGGAGGTACATTCAGCATCAACTTTATCCCGAAACTTCATGATTTTCTCAGGCACCTCCTGAGAATCAAACACAATCTCACAGCCGTGAAATACACTGAGTGTGTTGAGTAGTAGGCCTTTGGCTCCACCCTCATCAAATTGTGCTGACATTTGGTGAAACAGGGGGTCAACAGTAAATCCCACTGCACACACCCTCGGGCACATTATGATTAGGCACATGCCTCATTCATGTTTCTATTGGTTCCACACAATCATAGCAATCAGTATCCACACACACCTCTTTCTACCTCACCAATTTGCACCTAGTTTATGGAAGACACTTAGTCTTGCAACAAATATGTGAAGACAGAAATAACAGCACATCTGGCAATAAACCATAGCCTTACATCCCTGTAGCCTCCACCCAACCATAGCAATCAGGATCTCTACATGACTCTCTCCACCTCACAACTTCATGCTCAGTTCTTTTAAGAAAACCATCAAAACTTACTCATGCAAACCACACCTGTGACAAGTCAGACTTGCTTAAGTGTCTGTCAATAAAGTGAGTATATTCTCACCATCAAATTTTTTGATATTGAAGTTTGCAAATGATGCTTCTAAAGTACTTGAGCAATTCCCCACCTGCATAGAGCAGCAAGTTGAATCTTTACCCTTCAGCAACTGGATGCAGATTTTTTCCTCTCATCCTCCCTTCTCTTCCATTGCCTATAACTTCATCTTGTTACCAAAATTGTGGCAAACCACAGGGGTCTAATCCAGAGTAAAAATGCAGCAACACCTACTGATTTGCCATATCAGAATCATAGAAAAAAAATTCTGCTATGAAACCCATCATTCATTTCTCTGATCCATAAGCCACAACAATAATGAAATACTGAAATAACCGCATCAACAACTGGTCTCCCTGAACCTGACTTGGTCATTGCAATAAGGAACATTCCACTGCTTCCTGACACATCTCTTCCTCAATCAAGGTCAAGAACATGCAATGTGTCTGCTAGATTCTGACTGGGTTAAAACTTCACATACCTTCTTGTGCGAACCTTTCTGAGGTTCTTCTTCATTAGCTTCACCATTGTCAGAATTCTCTGCGTCCTCATACTGGGCTGTTAAATCAAATTGAAAATTCAAACAGCTATTATCAGCCTGTTCTCATAAATGAGGAGTCAAGACAGACCTTCTCCAGTTGAGTGTTGATTTTGAATCACTCTTAGATTTCACTCCTTTCTACCAAAACACCATGCTTAACTCTTTGATACCTTCATCTTTCCCCAAAACCATCAACCTCATTTCAAACACCATGCTTTACTCTTTGATACCTTCATCTTTCCCCAAAACCATCAACCTCATTTCAAACACCATGCTTTACTCTTTGATACCTTTGTCTTTCCCCAAAACCATCAAACCCCATTTCTGCACATGCATTCTGCAGCAGTATGTAGCAAGGGTGTCGAAAGTTCAAGTATCTCAGTTGGAAAGTTGGAAAGTGTCACTTACTGTTGTCACGATTGGGAGCTGCAGTTGTCCTACTTAGGCCCCCAAGAACTTTGTAGGCTTCTGTGTGCACAGAATCAACTCTGGTGGAGTATATCCTGACACCTGCTTCAAGAGTGCAGCTTGCCTGCCATGATGTTGTTGCACTCAGAATCAAGAGGACATTTTCTACATCTCTTGCAAGATCAGCAGACTGTTGCTCACTTGTCAGACTTCTGGCCTACATTGAGAATCAAAGATGAAGAAACTGCAGCAAGCAAGAAACCAAGGCTAAACTATCATTCCCACATCAATACCCTGCTGCAATCATCTTCACTTGAAGCCATTGTCGACACCCAACACCTAAGAAGACCCATTTACGATCTTCCCCCAGGGAGCTTTTTTAAAGCCAACTTCGAGGAGGGCAAGGAGTTCGTCCAGGAGGAATGTAGTAGATTGCACCAACCTTTTGGAAATTTGTCTGGTCTTCGTCTTCGTCATCTCCTTCAACAAGAGTACTCAGATGATCAATCAGCTTCAGATCCCATGTGTTCCGCTGCGTGATCTTCTGCAATTATCTCCACCCACAGGAGCAAAATCTATGTGAGCAATAGCCGACGTCGTCCCTCCCTGTCCATTTCTCTCCCTTTATGAGTTCATCCTTGCCAGAGGAATGAACAAAGAAGGTCTAACACCCACAAACACAAAGCGACAAACAAAAGGGAGAAAAAAGAGTCGAGAAGAGGACTCCAGTGAAAGCGAGACGTACATTCTCCGCAGCTAGCTTGATGCAATTGTTGTGAAGCTCGAGAATGCGTTCCTTACTAAGCACATTGCTTTCCTGTTGACGCGTTGTCGACAGCCGTTCTTCTACATCGGGAGCCAGCCCGGACTTGCGCCGCAACGCGGCCGCGCGCGCTAATCGCACTTGTGCACGTTCTCGGTCGTCATCGTTAGGCGTGAGCAAACAAGGCGCTGGGGAATGCACCCTTGCCTTCAAAGGCGTTCTGTTCTCCATACTTCCTCACAAGCTACCTACCGAGCTCCCCACATGAATCGCTTGAGCAGCGAGTGTATGCAACCAAGTAAGAAAGAAAGAAAGAACTCCTGGTTTGCTTTTTTGTTTTGGGGCAAGAGGTTGTTTTCGGGGTCCTTTGTTGCGACAACTCGTTCCCGCCCTCGCTCACGCACTTTCAAAGCACGACTTCTGTCGTCTACGGCCATTTCGATGCGCATCGTCCACCAAGAATACGAACACTGGGAGCGAATTGCACGCCCAACAATGACGACGACGACGATCCATCAGGCTTTCTGCTCCTTCATGGCTACCTATCTCGCCATCATCGCAGCCAATGATCACCTCTGTAGTTTTTTTTTTTTTTTTTTTTCGGTGAAATTTCGCAGTGTGACGACAAGAAAAAAAATTCATTGCGAAGTGTACCAAGGTTTTTTTTGAAAAAATATGCAATGTTCGCCATATTTTGAGGAAAAAAAGTCAGAAGTAGCCATATTTAGACAATGAGTTCCTGGACGTCGCCAAAACAAAGCAAGATTCTAAAAAAAATTGAATTCCCTGTCTGACCTCAGCCAAATTTGGCTCATTCCTCTTGTGCATGATCGCCAGTCCACCTACTTGACAAAATTGTCACCACTTGGTGTTTTTTTTAGCAAATTTGTGAAGTAGGGTAGAACTGCCCATCATTGATTATTACCTTATAATTAAACACTTTTTTAGATATTCGTCATCTGTGCTTCATTTTGAGTGATTTAAAATGTTATGGGAGCATTATCTCAAGCTTCACAAATCATCTTTTCAAGTGCAAAGGAAAAGGAAAAATAATGGAAGTAATAGCAAGAAGAAAAATAAACTTCCAACTCACAAGATGTGTTTTTTTTTTTTGTTCCGCCTCTTTGGACCCCTCCTTCTAACTTTCTCATTTCTTGTTCATTTTAAATGACTTAAAGTTCTATAGATGCCACCTTCAATTGTAGAAATCATGTTTGAACTTTGAACTCTAATAGCAACAGAGCAACATACAAGGAATTTTTGGGGTGTTCTGGAACTGGCTTTGTAACATTCAATGGTTTGTATTTTTGGGTTCTTGACGCCTTTACTTTAGGGGGCCGAAACTTTCTCAGTTGTAATCCATTTTTGACGATTTTGAATGCGCCAGATGCACCAATAGGAGGGGTTCAACTTTTGTTTGAACAACAGAAACAATGAAGCCCTCACATGCATCCGGCCTGCCCTAAGTGTGCTTAAATGTTCGCTCACCAGCCATTCTACCCTAGGTGGGTTGACAATCATCCGCAAAAGGATTTAACCAAATTTGACTGTCGATAAGAAAGGAAAGCAAAAAAAATTAAGATTCCTCTTTTACTTTGGCAACATGTTGGAACCTATTGGCCAAATATGGCGATTTCAAAAAAAAAAATTCCTGTAATACCGTAATGTGACGACTTGTTTAGGCCCATTTCTTTTGGGGAGGGGAAAAAAATTCCTGTGTATCATTTGCACGTCCACATTTTTATTTTTGTTTTTTATTTTCGCCAGGATGAGGAAATTCGCCAACTATCATGGATAGGCATGTGCGGTCCTCGACATGGAGCGCCGGGCCGGACACTCTTCATCATCATCCCGCGGAGATGTTCATGGGCTATGGTGCATTTTGGACACGAAGATGATGGTGGCGATGGCAAGACGATGACTACTCCGAGGAGTTATTGCAAAGGCATAAATAAAGTGCGCACGATAAGATCTTTTGTCATGCACTTCTTGCATTTAGGATGAACTGAACAATCAGAGGAGTTTTCCGAATGCTTGTCTTGATTTTAGGTTTGGATGTCTATTGTAGATTCCTGAGGTTGTTTCGAGCGTGATCGAGATCGGGGGAAAGCAGATCTCAGATCTTGTCGCCAACGTCGATGTAGAACCGTTGCCAAGAGCCATGGTGGAAGGAGTCGCGTGCTTTTGTGATTGCAACCAAAGTCGCGAGCTTTTGTGATTACAACCTAAATCGCGTAAGATGTCGCCCACGGAAATGGCATCGGCAGCATTGCCTGGTGCGAATAGACACAAATCCGTGAGTGCACTCTTCGGGGATGATGCGGATTCGGAGCCTCTTTGGTTCAAGAAAGATACATTTGCGAAGGCGGACTTCGACAGTGAAGCGTATATCAGGGATCTGCGGAGGTTTGTAGCCTTCGATACCTTGCGGGCGGAGCTGCGGGGCCATTTGGGAGCTCTCAAGAACGAGCTTGTGGAGCTCATCAACAGAGATTACACAGATTTTGTGAATCTGAGTACGAAACTAGTGGACGTCGATGGGGCGGTGTTGCGGATGCGAATGCCGTTGAATGAGTTGAGAGCTAGGCTTGTCACTGTTAGGGAGAGCGTGCATACTTCTTTGGCAGCGTTACAAGACGGGCTGAAACGCCGAGCTGATGCTTCAGCGTCACGAGAAGTACTCGAGCTTCTCTTGGACACCTCGCATGTTGTCTCAAAGGTTAGTAGTCCATAGCCATCTGTATTGATCTGGTTCTCCAGTAGCAGCAAGTCTGTTGAGAGAATGATTGCAAAATTTACACTCTTCTTCTTCTTCTCTTTCTTCTTCTTCTGCTGCTGCTTCTTCCCACAAATTTTAGTTTTAGGTTATCTGGATTGTCTTCCTCTTGCCTACAACTTTGCAGAAAGGGGAAATCAGTGTCTTTCTTTTGGTAGAGGCTGTGGTGCAAACATCAGTCAATGTGGAAGTGTGGAGAGAATACACAAGCATAGCTGGCTCTAAACATGTTCTGTGGACAAATGTACACAGGTAGAGAAACTGCTTGTAGAGCTACAGAGCTTTCCTGAAGATGGAGCACAGGTGCCTGATCAAGGTGACTCCAAAGGCAAGGTCACAAGGGCATACAGTAATGGCAATATTGCTGGGGATGCAGCAGAGCATGGAGCCAGCCTTGAAGATGCTCGAAGCCGGTTACTAGAGCGAATTGCCAGTGAAATGAATCGTCTCAAATTCTATGTTGCTCAGGCGCAGGTTTTCAGTCTCTGGAACCCTAACTTTTGGTAAAGTTTTGAGTTGAGAATCAGGAGCTGGGTGTGACCTTGATGCTTACTTTTTTATTCTTATTCCTGGGTTTTCTTAGTCATTTCTGTGTCACTCTCGTGTTGGGAGCTTTCTATATGTGTGCAGATCGTCTAACCCTCAATGGTCACATCTGTCAGCACTTTAACATAGTCCCACATGTGCATTGCACCACAGTTCCTTTGTAGGAGAGACAAGTTTGATGCAGTGTCCCTCAATATGAAGGTCTTGCAATGCACATTGTATGTGTTTCTGTTGTCACTGGTGTTGAATCCAGCTTTTGGACTATCTTTGGTGGTGGAATGCAAGATATGTTAGTGCTGGACTGAAACAACTTGCAGTTGATACTGGATCTTCCTTAGCACCTGCAACACTACTTCTGATTCCAGTCAATGTTTTCCTAAGGTTACAAAGCAGTCTTTAGATCTTAACATGGTGCAATGCATGATTTTGCAGGACCTGCCATTCATTCAAAACATGCAACCAAGAATTGGAAATGCAGATGTGTCTCTTGATGCCAGCTTGCGTCGGTGCTTTGAAGGAGGGTTGGAACGGCGTGATGACACAGTTATATATCATTGCCTCCGAGCATATGCTGCTATTGATAACACAGCAGGTGCAGAGGAGGTTTTTCGGTCAGCCATAGTGGCCCCTTTTGTACAGCGTAGTGTTCCCCCTAGTCCTGCACGGGACACTGTGGGGGCAAGTGCTGACAAGCTTGCTGAGGTTTTTGATGAGATAGAAGTCCACATCCAGACTGAATGCCAGTTCCTTCTGGACAAAGCTGTGGCAGGTATTATGCATCTGTCTTTTCCCAACTGTTGTGACTCTAGTTGGAAGGCAGTCCACTTTTCTCTGTCAAAAACTGCAATTGGAAGAAGACATTATGCTCCTGTAAAACCCATCATGTCAGTGGAGCTTCTGTGATGAAAGCTGCATTTGCAGGTGTCAACAGGAAGAACCCCAGATAATGTTTTGTCGGTGGACATCTTCTTATGCCAATGCTCTTGTTGTTTTTCTTTGTTTTGTCTGTGGACATCTACTTATTTTGATGTCTCATTGTTTTTCAGCTAATAGAACATCTAGATTTAGCAGTTGTGTTTGAGAGTTCTAGCTGAAAAAGTCCTGGCAAGGTACTACAGTACCCTGAACTGATGTGACTGTTTCCTGAGATCCAGAATGGAGCTGCAGACCCTCTATTTTAGTAATGACCATTCTGTAGTATACATACTGAGCTCCTTATCAGATGTTTTAATTCTTGCCTTGAACATGGTATGCTATGTTATGCTATGTGAAGGTCGCTGAACATGTGTATAACAATCACTGTCATTCAAACTGTTCCTCAGTTTTGTGTTTGGTCTTGTTTTCTCTAATCTTCAGGGCTGGGTTTCCTCTTTTTCATGCTTGCTCAATCAATTACTGTTATGTTGTTGGATCTGAAATATCTATATCCTTCTTTTTGGGTCTCCTCTCAATTCTTTTTGGGTTAGTATGTAGATATTCGCAGTACTTGTGAAGACACGTAACTCTTGTTTTGGTCTCATGTTTTCAGCAAACTCTGGGCTCCATGTGTTTGACTTCTTGAGCAACTCAATTCTCAAGGAAGTGCATTCAGCAATACAGAAGGGGAAGCCTGGTGCTTTCTCTCCAGGAAAACCAGCTGAGTTTCTGGCTAATTACAAATCCAGCTTAAAGTTTCTAAGGTTCCTTGAAGGTACTAACTAGTTTACTCCATTTTTGCTCTCTATTGCTGAGTTTCTCTTCACTGTAGTTCAGAACTGTAATTGGAGGGAAGGATGGATAGCATGTGCAACCCCTGGGGATGATTATCACTTATGGGTTTATGTTCTTTGGATGCCAGGATATTGTCAATCACCAGCTGCGATTGCAGCTTTTCGGTCACAAACAGCTTACACAGACTTCATGAGGCAATGGAACTTGGGGGTCTACTTCACACTCCGGTATAACAGTGAACCTTCCTGTGTTATGTTCTAGGAAATAGCTGACACTAATTCCCTTTGTAAATGGCACTTCAGCCTCCGAATGATTGTCTCTTCAACTTGCTTATGGCTTTGGCAGCTCCTGTGCTCTAGTTTTATGGACAGACGCCTCACTCTTCTCTTCCACAGCTCCTGAACCAAGTGCATGTGAACAGATTCCAGGAGATTGCACAGTCTTTGGATACAGCTCTTTCAGCACCAACACCCAGCCCCATACATGTAGGCTCCTCAAGAGCAGCAGATGGTTCCTTGGGGTTAGCATTGCAGTCAAGTGTCACACTGTGGGAGTGCCTGCAACGCTGCTGGAAGGAGGGTGTATACATTGAAGCAGTCTCTGACAAGTTTCTAAGGCTAACCCTCCAGCTCCTTTCCAGGTTCACATATAAAGCCTTGATTTTAGCACAGAATTTGTCATGAATTTAGTTTTCTTGGAAGGTCTGAATGCAGTTCTTAGCACATCATGTCTTTTCCAGGATGATGAAATCTGGGGACTTCTCTCTGAGGTTTGATCTTCCCAAAAGCAGGAACAGCAGTACAAGGAAAACATAGTTGTTCGGTGCAATTGCAGGTACACAACATGGCTTTCAACAGGGCTTGCTGCACGTAAAGCAGGCAATGCAACTAGCCACCCTGGAGGCGAGTGGGCACTTGCTGCAGCGCCTGAAGACTTTGTCCTTGTACTTCTCAAAACTTCTCCATCATTTATGTTGTTCCTGCTGCCTCCATGTGAGGTTGATATCACCATGGTGTTTGATATGGAACATTACACTGTCCAATTGATAACAAGGTGTGTATGGTTTTCTGTGCTGTGGGCTTTGCAGTCACAGGGAAACAAAAACACCACAGAGAGACAGTCGAGAGAGAGAGAGAGATGACAGAAAGAGCATTGTTGATGTCAAGATGGTGTTTTGGGTGCAGATGAGACATGATGTGGAGCTCTTAGTTGGCATGGTGAAGGGCTCCTACATGGACCATGTGTTGCCTCTACTTAGTGGGAACAACTCTGAGGAAGTGTGTGAAGTTGTGCGTCAAAGCTTGCTGCAAGGCGCTGAAGCCTTGCTAGCAATTGTGCCTGCTCTGTCTGATGTGCTTACAGAGGCATTGACTGAGAAATGTGTGGAGGTCAGTGGTCATGTGGCATCTTCTTTGCTGAAAATTGAACAGAAACTAGAGGTCCTGCCAGTGGAAGTTACAAAGAGACTCCATCACCATACCAACATATCTACCCTGCATAAGTAAAACATGTCTTTTTTGTTGACCTTTTGGTGGAGTTCCAATTTGCTGCTTCCTAGGTGAAGCGCTGGTTCCAAGTGGTACCTTGTCTAAAAGGTTGTTTGGTGGCAGGTGCTGAGGCAAGTAAAAGGAATTATTGCTACATATCGCATGACAAACAGGCCTCTACCAAGTCGGCACTCACCTTATGTGACCAGTGTTCTTCAGCCTCTCAAGGTGCCTGCCTGGTTGTTTTATTTTCTCTCTGTGCCCCCTTTCTTGGTGTCCAATTCTTGCCGCTTTTCTGCAATGTCTCATTTTGTTCTCAGTTTCTACAGGCATCTGTCTATTGCCTTTTTGCTACATACAATTTTTCTGCCTGAGGGCTTAGTTGTTTGCCAAATCAGATTGGTTCTCAAAAGAAAAGATAGATTGATTTTCAAGAGATTTTTTCTGCTTTCTATGGTTAACTTTTCTTTCTTCATTTCCCAGACTTTTGTTGAAGATGAGCGATTTGCACATTTGACAAAGGAGATGCGAGCAGAGCTGATCCTGTCGGTGTCTGAAAAGATAACAGTAACTTATGATGTGCTGGCACGTGACATGGTCTCAGTGGTAAGAATCACATTCTCTGAATGTCACTGACATTCAGGACTTGAGAATGTTTCATAGTCAGTGAAGGATAAACTCTCTTTTGTTTGTTGCATTCTGTTCAATCTCCCAATAGTTGACATATGTATCAAAGGAATGATTTGTGTCTTATAATGGGCTCTGGCACCTCATGAATATCAGGCCAGAACAACTGAGTCTTCACTACAGCGGTTGCGTCGGGGTGCACGACAACGGGGGGCTGGAGCTGGAACTGAAACCAATGACAATAACATATCAGACAATCTCTCAGACAAAATTTGTGCACAGCTCTTCCTTGATGTTCAGGTACATCTCAGTACAAGTCTTGGATTCTGTCAAATCAAGGGATCAGCCTTTGGCTCTTTCAAGCTTCTTGGCACAGGTATTAGAATCTTATGCAAAAGACAAGAAATTCAAGTTTCTTTGTATGCATTTCAGGAATACGGGCGGCGTCTTGCAGCTCTTGGCATTGCAGCAGCTGATATGACTGCATACACATCACTTTGGCAGTGTGTGGCTCCTCCAGACAGACAGAATGTTGTAGAATTTTAGGTCAGACATCTGGTAATAAGAGCAATGATGGTCTATTCATCCCCTGTATATGGCAGCCAACAGCAATTGCACCTTCTTTCTTCCTGTTATGCTGAGCTATTGTCTGGCACCAGTGAATGCCCCTTTCTTGTGAGTCTTTTCTGGACTTCCAGAGCCCTTACTCATATCGCTATGCTTTGTGATGTTGAGTTGGTGCTTCATCAGTAGTGCTCTTTGCAATATCTGCCAGCCCCAGATTTTTTCCTACTCCTTTTTCCTCTACAGTTCTTGTCTCTTAAGTCCTTCCTTCTCTCTCCTTTCTTTCCTTTTTCATTTTCGTTGATGTTTTTCTTCTGGCCCTTCCCCCTTTTTATGCTAATCTTTACTCTTTATGGTTTTCTTTTTCTTGAGCTAGCCAGCTTCATGGCTGAGTTTCCCATGGCTAATTGACTTGTGACAGAAACTCAGTACATTGAGTAATACTTCAAATTAACCTGCAACCCATCCATTTCTGGGAACTAATTGAGTCAGTGGGGGAGGTTTTGGCAGGTGGTCAATGCCATATATGTTGCTGTTGAAGGGCCCCAAATGTGTAGTGTGGTCATTCAAACTTCTCATTAATCCTTAATCCTTTTTTGAGGTCTGCTTTTCTCTTTCCCTGTAGGGTGGGGTCTCCTCATTTTCTTGGTTGCTGATGGTTGCTGGGTTTTTTAGGACAGATCTGAAATATCAATTTCCTTACTAGTGTCATCTGCAAATTCTTTTCAGGTTGGCAAGGGAAATGGTATTAGGATTTTTGGTTTTAACCACCTGAAGTCTAAATACATGCCAGAATTGACTGCATGGATTCCTGTTCTATCCAATCATTGCTTTTGCTTGGCAGATGTTAAATTGGAAATCACCAGTGTTGGGCATGTGTATGGTTTAGGGTAAGTCTATTAGCCAAAGTTATTTTCATTCTATAAGTGTATAAATCTTACACTAGGGTAGCTGACCCTATTATTGCACATTTTAAAACATGTTTTAAAATGCGTCTCCTGATATAAAAATATTTCCTGCTGAAATTTTGTTTGTAGCAGGGATCTTATGTTGACCATGAAACCCAATTTGCAGAATGTGCAAATATGCTGTCTGTGAAAAGCTGTTGCATACAACTAATTGATATAATTTGATTTGGAATGTTCTGTTTACCCCATAATTGTACTATTCATTGCACTCCTTTTGGCACAGGAAACACCCTGTATCATGCTCCATGTACACATGGACACTATCATTGCACATCTTGAACTCAAGATTACAACTTCACTTACAATGAGAGAAAACAGTGTGCAACAATAGGGTTTGTGTGTGAGGATACAAAACAACATAACAGTGTGTGGCAATAGGAGAAATGGTTCTTTGATACTGTACCTATGACTCATGTTCAACAATAACTGAATTCTTAAGAGGTTTTTGATACTGTATCTATGACTCATGTTCAACAATAATTAATTCTTAAGAGGGCCAGCTGAAATAAAAAGAGAAAACTGTCAGTTTGCAAATGTAGTCAAAAGAATTGTTAAATTGGTGTTATAATAACAGTGTTCACATATGCTCAAAAGACTTGGTAGATGGTTGAGATGTACTATATATGTGGCATGCTAACATTGTGCTTAACAATTCATGATAGACTGATGCTAAGGATAAATCCAAGGATAAAAAATCTTGAAATTTCATAGATTTCGGCTATCTCACATTCCTATCAATGGCAATAACCTACCAACTCAAAAACTAGTTTGATAGACTATCACATGTCCATTGTTCCTATAGTAAAGCTTCATCGCCACAAAGTTCCATTACTCCTTTGTACTAAAGCTCAACATGCCCATTGTTTTGTGAAAAAAAATTGCAATCATGATGTTGGCATCTCACACAAGCCTACAGGAAGCTCACACATCTCCACAACCAGGAGCAAATGCACAAGCAAGAATGTTCATTAGAGGAAATCGTCAAGTAGCAATGCACAAAAGAATGCTTGTAACAAAAAACTCATGAAGAGGAATTTTGCAACTGGGCACAAATTGCCAAGTAGAAACACAAGTGGGAAAATAAATGGAATTAGATTCACAAGGTGGAGCAAGTTCACACATAGGCAAGCCAGCAGGTGGTTAAGGTCAAGGTAGTGGCAAAGCAAGGCATAGTGGTGGAAGTGAGGAAACTACAATTTCATGTGAACAACATGGCAACTAGGAGCCTACCAAAGTTTTGGTGTTCATTTGTTACAAGCACATTGAACAAGCTACTCAAAAAGATTTCATTGATTTGTGCACGCATATGGTGTAATCAATGCAACAATAGGAAAAACTTGCTAACGAATTGCATTAAAAGATCAAATGGAAATTTCCAAGAAACAAAACAATGTGTAATGATAAATAGAATGCTCTCAACTTTTATTACAAAAAAATTACAGATTATCATAAAATGATCAAGATCCATACCTATTTTTGGGATTTGTCATGTGAAGAAAAAGAAAGGTTCCATTTACCTCGTCAATTCAACAAGTTTTTTCAAGGAGAAAAGGTTATCAATGTTCCCATGCATGTTAGGGACATGAATGCTAAAGGTGATGTAGTTTACAAACAACTTGCACAAGAAACTCAAGATGAGAATGAAGATTTTCAATTGCAAGACAATGTGCAAGAAGCTCCAACTCTAATTGCAAATTCTCAAGGAACACAAATGCTAGGTTTTGTGAACTTGTCTAAAGATTCGAAACCTTTTCCAAAGTTTAACTACAAACTTATTATTCACATTACTTTTAGTGATAACAATTCTTCAACACATGCACCTAGAAACACATGAATCAAAAGGAAACGTAACAATATGTTATCTCCTATCATAGAATCTACTAATAAGAACACAAGGCAATCTTACATGCAATGGAGAAAAAAAAATGACATTGAACATGACATCGAACAATGTGGTTCCAAGGTTCTAGATGCAACTTAAAAAAACACATTTACATTATCTCAAATTAAGAGATAAGAAAGTTCACAAGATGAATAAAAGTTTGGTGATTGTGTATCAAACATGAGCATTGCAATGTGTCATGCATTATCAAAGACCAAGAATTGTTCCCTTCACAATTTGACTTACTTAGTTCTTGAAAAGATTTTGAAAACTAGTTGTTAATTCACAACTTACATGTTTTCAATGACGAAAAGGAAGGAAATATTGTTGCAAAATAAACATGGACCTTGATGTGAATCACAATACATGACATAGATTGAAAGTAAGAATTATAGGAAGTTGTAAAAAATTTGAATGATTTAGCACAAATTGATTTTAATTGAAAAATTTGACAATTTTAGATTTCATTTGAATTTAAATCACATTACCATTCTTTAGATTTTGTGTTATAGGTAAGATTTGATGCAAAATTGATGTACGCATCAATTCAATTATTCAAGGATCACAAGAAACAAACGAACTATAGGCATCTTTCAACCACATCAACAATTGTGTGGTCTGTGGCTCCTTAAGTACTATTGTAACACAATTCTTTGGTTAAACCTTGAAATTTCTCCCTCCTACAATATAGGTTTTTTGTCATTCACCTAATTTCTTGGAGTCCCTTATTACCCCTTTTCATTTCATTGTATCTACCTCTTTCTAACACATTTTCCAACACCAATTGCAACATCAATTCATCGATATCAACATCCTTCACATTCAATATCATAATGTGTAACATGCACCAACAAACAACCACATTTAGGAGGAAATACACATGTAGGTTGAACTTGATCATTGATTCTCAAAAGTTATTATTTAAGATGCCAATGTTTATCTCCACTACAACTTTGGCATGAGACAAATATTTGAATTGTATAATATTTCCAACACATAATGTTGCACTCGTGTTTACGTATGAGGTACCATTAACCATGGAAATAGTGTATAACCCTTGTCCTTGATCAAATATGGCTTGATACCACCATGGGAGGTGTGTTCATTGAAAAAATCCCCCACATGACCTTTTGGTAAATTCAAAATATATGAAAGTTTTTAGCATCATACATAGATCTAGGTAGCCTCACAAAAACATCAAGAAGTCATTTTTTGTGATCAATAATGGTATGTAATTACAAGTTATAATATGCCTTTGACTTGAATGAACAATAATCTCTTACAAAAATAGCAACTTTTGGCTTATGGATTTGAATTTGAATTGCATCTATGGCACCTTGAATACTTGGCAACCCTAACAATTCTTTGAATCTCTCCATGATGTGTAATAATCTTTCACATTCAAGCCATCAAAGCTAACCCTTGAAAACATCATTTATTGCACAAATAAACTCTTGAAGCATTAAACACTAAAAGAAATTTGGCCTTTGTAATCAAGAAATCTATGACTAAAAGTCCTAAATGACTATATTTAAACTAACACTTTTAATCTTATGTGTAAAAAGTCATACTCATATATTAGTGGGGCATGTGACTAGTACATGATGAGGTGGTAACAAGATGAAAGATGCGAGTTTTCATCATTTTTATTTCATCTATATGGCATCCATGACTAATGACAAAGTTGTGTGGACATGCAATTGTCATTACAATGATTAAAAATTAACTACAAGTCATTTGATATAAACATAGACAACCCTACCACCCACTTACCCATGTACCTACCTATTTACCAACCCACCCACCCACCCATCTATCAACCTACCTACCTACTTACGTACCCATTAAACCACCTATTACCACCTACCTATCACCTACCTACCTACCCACTTACTTACCCACCAACCCACCCACCTCCTTACCTATTTACCTAATTACCCACCCAATCGCCCATCCACCTAGCTACCTATTTACTACCCACTTACCTACCCACCAACCTACCTACCCTCCCATGCACCTGCCCACCCACCTACCTACTCACTTGTTTACTACCTACCCTCCCATGCACCCACATGCCCACTATCATGGATGCCAATATTATGGAATTCATTCATTTGAATGTTCATCCATGTACCTAATTTTTAGTTTAGTTTTAGTTCATTCTTATTAACTTTTAGTTAAATTTTAATTCACTTCCATTTAATTCATAATTCACTTTTAATTGATTATTAGTTCTTTTTAATTAAGTTTTGATTAAATTATAATTAAGTCCAAGTTAACTCCCAATCAACTTTGAGTTAAATCCCAGTCAACTCCAAGTAACTCGAAATTAATTCCTAATTAATTCCCAATTAAATCCTAGTTAACTCATAATTAACCCCCAATTAACTTTTAATTAAGTCCTAGTTAACTAAAGTTAATTCCAAATTCATTCTTAGTTAAGTCCCAATTAACTTTTAGTTAACTCATAATCGATTTTTAGTTATGTAGGTTATCAGGAAGATTTTTTATTTGATGCACACAAAAACCTTCTTGGAAGTTTTTTTGAACTACAATCACAAAGGGGTATAAATAGAAGTAAGACCCGTCATTTCCTTCAATTTGTTCAACATTAGTCTTAGGCACGATCTTGCACTATAGCCTTGTCATGTTCTTTTCATATTCATGTTTGCATATGTTAGTATAATAAATATCCATTTTCACATTTGTTTTGCACATCTTGTGTTCTTGTTCTTAGTTCTTGTGTTTTTATTTTTGAATTGCATAATCTTGTTTTGTTCCTTATTTAAAAGTTAGCTTAGACCTTTTCTTTAACCTTTGTTCTCACGAATCTTCATGTCTTTGACAACTTGAACAAACTCCATCAAGTTTACGTCTATTTTTGCATCTATAAGTCATTTATGAATTAAATTCCTTTTGTAATTGAATGTGGATTACCATTTTTCTTCAAAGGAAAAGTTTTCAAAAAGTCATGGATTACCCACTTCTTGTTGACTAAGGTTGTGAATTACCCACCTCTTGTTGGTGTCATATTTCACGATGTTCATAATCATGTTTACATCCATGGAAGAAATCCTTGTTGTCCTTAGGATTCTTGAACAAGAAAATCAAGCACTTCATGAATATGTTGCTAATTTGTAAACCAATCAAACTTTGACCTCTTTGGGATGTGTTTCAACAACACAACCTCAACCAAAGAAGCCACGAATTAACCTACCTAACAACTTTGATGGCACACATTCAAAGTTTTGAATTTTTTTCGATTAAGTGTATTTGATCATCTAGCTTCATCTTCATTGGTATCCAACAAGTTGGACTCATTAACACCTTGTTGTTAAGCACGACCCTTGCTTGGTTCGCACCTTTCTTGGAGCATCAATCACCTTTGCTCAACGACTTTGAAGCATTTCTTGAAAAGTTCAATGCCACCTTTCGAGATTTGGACAAAGAACGCACATCTAGCATCAAAATATGATCTCTTTATCAAGTATCACGTTTAACTACGGTATATGCATCGGAATTCAAACAATTGGTTTGCAATATTTCATGGGGTGATGTATCACTCATAAATTAACTCTAGTTTGGGAAGGTAATGTGAAGGACTTGCTACTCACCTTGCTAGACCCTTCAACATTAAATCAAGCCATTGCACAAGTTGTTTGATGTGACAACAAGCTCTTTGAACGTCAACAAGAAAGGCACCATGAACCCACATCAATAACACAAAAGAATTTTGCACCATCGACAACACAAAGGAGTTTTTCACCTGTAATGTCAGCCCAACTTTCAACAACCCCACCAAAAAACAACCCCATGCAAATCGATAAGACAAGATTCAAGCCTTTCATGGTATAAAAAAAACAACATCAACATACAAACAATCTTTGTTTGTATTATGGAAAACCAAGTCATGTTGTTCATGAGTGTACAAAAAACCATGGACCACATGTAGCACATGTCGTCTTTATTACCAACCCACAATTAGAGGAATTAGAAAACAAGCATGTCCAATTTCAATAAGGACCATGAAGCTAGACCTTAATGCATCATGTAATGAAAATGGTCCCAACCTATTTTCAAACCCAACACCATGTTTCTTGGTACCAATCATTGTCAAATGTAGTAAGTTTGTGATAATGGAAGCCTAAGCACTTCTTGATTTTAACACATCAACATATTTTATGGACAAGGAACTAGTGCAACAATACAAGTTGGCTTTAGTGGAAAAGAATGCACCAATGTCGGTTCAAGTTATTGATGGTCAGAGGCTTTCATTAGGTTTAATCACAAAACAAACCAAGCCATTAGATGTTACCATTGGTTCCCACACCAACTTGAAGTTATTTTCAATGTCATTTCATCTCCAAGAAATCCTATCATCATTGGATTGTCTTGGTTTGTTCTACATAATCCATGAATGTATTAGCATGTGAAGAGTCTTCACTCTGAAACACCACAACACGAAGCCTTGGAGTGTGAAACCCTTTTCAAAAGCATGCAAAATTTGAAGCAAAAAGAAAACCTAAATGGTACAAGAAGGCCTAGGTGCCCCAAGCCTTTGTTTGTTGGAGTAAAAGCCTTCACAAAGGTTGTCACAAGAGGAGATGCATTCTTGATTTGTGTTCTTCCCTCACCAAATGTTGAACCAAATCCACATGAAATTCCTTCCTAGTACCAAAAATCCAAAGATGTGTTTGAAAAGAAAATTGTAAACACCTTGCCCAAGCATCAACCATACGACTACACCATTGATCTTGTGGAAGGAATGCAATCTCAATTCGGACCCATTTATAATTTGTCATGAGATGAACTTGCAGCACTTCGTGAATACCTCGATGAGAACTTCGAAAAAGGGTTTATTCAACATTCAAAGTCTCCAACTAATGCCCCTACCCTCTTTGTCAAAAAGAAATATGGTTATTTGCGAATGTGTGTCGATTATTGTGGACTAAATTGACTCACCATTAAAAATCAATACCTTTTGGCCCTAATTTTAGGGTTGTTGGACCAGTTTATCATGCCAAGGTGTACACCAAGATTGATCTACATGGACCATACAACTTGGTGCACATTTGAGAAAACAATTAATGGAAGACAACATTCAAAACCCATTATTGCCATTTGAATATGTTGTGATGTCATCCGGCCTTACTAACAAACTTGTTATTTTCCAACATATGATGAATAATGTCTTTCATGAATACTTGGATAATTTCATGGTTTGTTACATTGATGACATCTTCATTTTTTCAAAGAACATGGAGGATCATGAACGCCATGTACATTTGATTTTGGAAAAGTTTCGAGAGGTTGGACTTTACATCAAATTGGAAAAGTGTGAATTCCATTAATTTGAAATGGAATTCTTAGGTTACATCATCTTTGGAGATGACATTCACATGGATCCTCATAAAGTTCAAACCATTGTTGATTGGGCTATTCCAACTTCTATTTGGGATGTTCAATGTTTTTTTAGATTGCCAACTACTATCAACAATTCATTGCCCACTATTCTTCAATAATGGCCCTTCTCACTCGATTGACTAGGAAGGATCAACCTTTTTCTTGGGGAATTGAAGTTGAAAATGCCTTTCAATTTTTGAAGGTTTTTTTCACAATTGCCCCACTCCTAATTCATGTAAACCCTTCCAAACCTTTTGTTTTGGAAACGGACACTTTCGACTTTACAATAGGTGCCATATTCTCAAAACTTGGAGAAGACAATCTTCCTCATCATGTCGGCTTCCGTTCTCATAAGTTTTCTCCTATGAAGATTAATTACGATATTCATGATAAAAAAACTTCTAACCATCGTGGATGCTTTTGAAAAGTGGCGTCATTTTCCTGAAGGAGCTCAACATGAAATCACTATGTATTCAGACCATAATAATTTACAATATTTCATCACAATTCATGTTTTGATTTGACACCAAGCTCAATGGGCATTGTCCTTGTCTTGATTCTAGTCTATCATCACATATTGCCCTAGGCACCAGTAAGGGAAACCTGATGCATTGTTTTGTCACTTGTACCTCACGCCTAAAGAGGGAAATGTAGCCTACGAGCAACAAAGTGATGTCATTTTCAAGTTTGAACATCTTCAACTACAAGCATTGTTAATAATTCCTAATGACACAACCTTTCTTTGTCAAATTTGTGAAGATTTGAAAAAAAACCCTTTTGCTATTAGTATCCAAGGCCAATTAAGGAATCATCATTAAATTTGGGATTTTTCTAGTGATCATGTTAAGTTCAAGTTTCAAAATGGTCTACTTTATCATGATGGTTTTTTGTATGTTCATGATGGCCTTATGCGACTTTAATTTTTCCAAGCTAAGCACGATGCTTTGGTTACAATCCATTTTGGATATAACAAGACCATGGAGTTAGTGTTTCAAAATTATTGGTGGCCACAACTTTCGAAGTATGTGAAGGAGTTTGTTGGATCTTACGATGTTTGTGTTCAAGTAAAGAATCCTTGTCATCACCTTCATAATCTCCTTCAACCATTACCAATCCCTACATCCTTGTGGTTTTCAATTTCTATGGATTTCATCACAAACCTCCCACCTTCTAGTTCTTATGATTCCATCTTAGTGGTGGTGGACCATTTGATGAAGATGGTTCATTTCATTATGTGTACCAAAACAATAACTGGCAAAGGAACAACCAAGTTATTCTTCGATCATGTTTTTTGGTATCATGGTCTTTCAAAGATATCATTTTTGATTGTGGGTTTCAGTTTGCATCCAAGTTCTAGAAATGTTTTTTTGAACTTTTAAGTGTGAAAGTGAAGTTGTCATCAACTTTCCACCCCCAAATGGATGGGCAAATAGAACAAATCAATCACACTATGCAAAAACGTGGCATATATGACTACAACCATGACTAGGTTTGTAGTTGTATATGCCAATGATGATTACATGACTACTTAGTCAATATGGATGCGTCATTTATCCACTAGTCGTATTTTTGTCCTCAATTATATATTCCATTTGTCCCCCATGACTACAATTGTATAAGCCATGTGACTTTATTTCGATCGTTGATCCTTGCCCGTTAGATCAAGATATTTAAAATAATATTAATATTTTGGTTTTTGTTATTACATTCAATTGTCACATGACACAAGTCTATGCGAGATGATGCCATGTGGCCAAATATAATTATGATGAGGTTTCATTCATTGTTGTGGTTCCATCCACATTTCATCCAATGGAAATTTTTACAGATATATAAGAATATGACGCATGTCATTCACAGGTTGGACCATGTCATGTAATTTATTTCTACTATAGTTAGGGTTAGGGTTTTTGTAGCTTACACATGTTTTATTGTGTAAAGTGCCACGTGTCCATCATTGATAAAATTGATTTCCATATTGTAAGTTCGAAATAGGTTTGGCACATGTTGAAGTGGATTTGGGATAGGTTTGGGTTGAGTTCGTTTTAAGCTTGGAATATAATTGCTTTAGGTCTATAACATGTTTTTTAGGTTTGGAATAGGTTCATTTTAGGTTAGGTTCAGGTCCAGAATAGGCTCTTCTTGTTCAGTTTAGGTCTGGTCAAGTTCAAAATGGGTTGATTTAGGCTTGGGATGGGTTTATTCAAGTGGGGTTTAGGTTCAGAACAAGATTGTTTCAAGTTCAGTGTATGTAATTATGTCATTCCTACTCAATAGGATAAAACAATCATTAAAAACTTTTGGACAATTGCCTACAAAACTTAATGAAAATTAATTGAACAAAACAAAAAGTTCAATACAACAAGAACAAAGTAATAGCAAAATGTGGCCCATGTTTTTGTAAACTAATCACTAATGTTAAGCACCAACATTACTAGGTATTTTGGGTTTCACAACTATCGTTTGCAACTAAGATTCAATTACATGCAACACATGCAACTATAAATTCATGTAGTTGCCTAAAACAAGTTGCACATGACATTTAGTTGCATGCGACACTATGTATGCAACATGTATATATGGTGATAATATACATGTTCATCCATACATACCAATCCAAATGTAGTTGCACCTTACGTGCAACTCTCCTTGCAAATGCGGTGTAGCTAATCAAAGTATGACACATGTTTAAAAATTGAACGATTTGCATTTGGACATGTGTCACTTTTAAATTTTATTTTTGTGTTTTCCAAATTAAAAATTCATTGGATTAATTTCAATCATTAAAGTTTTTACCATTAAGATGATGACATGTGGCACACCATGGAACATTCATTGACCATTTGACAAGTGTTCATTTTTAAAACACCAAATTATATGGTGACATGTGAAAATTAAGGCCCACCTATTTTTAAATTTTTAAATATTAATTAACAAAATCTAAGTCATCCAATTTAATGCTAATAAAACGTTGACATATGGTGCCTAGGTAGATAGGTATTTATTAAGCCCTACTAGGTGGCTAGGTTTACTCATGTATGTAAATATGTTGAAAAGTAGCTAGGCTTAGGCTATATAAGTAGGTTTAGAATAATCCAATTTTATTTTTAGGTTTAGCCATTTTATAAAGGTCAAGTTTTTTTTTTATTCACTCATCCCCAATGGCATTTGGTATTTAGTTAGTACATAGCTATTGCCCCTACTTGTATACTATGCCAAATTGAATTGGAATCCAAAGGATATGAGACAAAAAAATTCCATTTAAAACCTCATTAACCAACTTAGTTACACATTAGATGCAACTACTGTATTATAGTATACCAGCCCAGGGAGGGCTCTGTTGTTTTTAGTGTCCAAACAAAACTTTAAGCCTTGCTCCTAACGCATCTAATGCGCTAAGAATCATTAAAAACGGATTACAAATGAGAAAGTTATGGCCCCCCAAAGTGAAGGGGGTCAAGAACTAAAAAAACAAACCATTGAAAACTACAAAGGCCGATTCTTAAAGACCCAAAAAGTTCCTTTTGTGTTGTTTTATTGCTATTAGACTTCAAAAATGATTTGTAGAACTTCAAGTGGCGCTCATATAGCACTTTAAATCGTTTAAGATGAATAAAAAAACAAGAAAGTTATGAGGTTTGAAAGTAAGAAAGGTTCAAAGAGAAGAAAAAAGGAAAAGAAAACGTTTTATAACTTGGAAAACTTATTTTTCTTCTTTTTCTTCTTGTTAATTTTCATTACTCCTTTTCCTTTGCACTTCAATAATTTATTTTAGCCATAATTAATTTAACATAATTTAATTTAGCCTAACTTAATTTAGCCATAGTTAGTTTTAACCTAATTTAATTTAGCCTAATTTAATGTAGCCATAAATATTTTAGCCTAATTTCATGTAGCCATAAATATTTTAGCCTAATTTAATCTGGCCATAATTAATTTAGCATAATTTAATTTAACCATAGTTATTTTAACTTAATTTAATTTATTTTAATTTATTTAAACCATAATTAATATAACCTAATTTAATTTAGCCATAAATAATTTAACCATAATTAGTATAGCCTAATTTAATTTAGCCATAAATATTTTAACCTAACTTAATTTAGCCATATTTAGTTTGGCGTAACTTAATTTAATCATAGTTAGTTGTCTAATTTAATTTAGATTAATTTAATTTTGCCATGATTAGTTTAGTTTAACTTAATTTAGCCATGGTTAGTTTTAGTTAATTTTAGTCTAATTTAATTTAGCCAAAATTAATTTAACCATAATTAGTTTTAACCTAATTATTTAGTTTAATTTAATTTAGCCTAACTTGTTTTAACCATGGTTAATTTTACCCTAATTTAATTTAGTTTGATTTAATTTAGTCGTAATTAATATAGCTTAATTTATTTTAGAGATAAATGGTTTAGTCTAACTTAATTTAGCCATAATTAATTTGGCCTAATTTAATTTAACCATAATTAGCTTAGCATAATTTAATTTAGCCATGGTCGTTTTTGGCCTAATTTAATTTAACCATAATTAGCTTAGCATAATTTAATTTAGCCATGGTCGTTTTTGGCCTAATTTAATTTAACCATAATTAGCTTAGCATAATTTAATTTAGCCATGGTCGTTTTTGGCCTAATTTAATTTAGCCATAATTATTTTAGCAATGGTTAGTTTAGCCTAATTTAATTTATTTTAATTTAGTTTAATTATCGTTAGTTTAATTCAACTTAATTTAACCATGATTAGTTTATTTTAATTTAATTTAGCTTAATTTAAATTAGCCATAATTAGTTTAACATAACTTAATTTAGCCGTGGTTAATTTAAGTTTTTAGTTAATTTAATGTAGGTTATTTTAGGTTAACCTTAGTTAACATGGGTTCAACCTTAGTACTAGAGGTACATAATATTATTATACATAGCTTATGTAGATATGTTAAGTATACTAATTTAAATATTTATAAGTTTAGGCCATTATTTTTATGACATGTGTCCATGTTATACACATTTAGTTGCACATTAGTTGCACACACAACCGTATGGCCCAAAAATTATACAATGCCAAATTTGTAGTTACAAACATGACTGAAATAGGTGCAAACGACAACCAGTTGCATGCTAGTTGCATAGTGATTGGTTGCAAACAACAAGATTCCTACTAGTGTAACTAATGCAATGCTTACATACTCTTTCAACTTTGCATAGTAATCTAGCTAGCCAAGTGCAACTAAAGGTGATTTTGATATAGCACCTACAATGCAACTACATGGTTGCCACGAGCATCATGAATGAGCTTAAAGAACTTGGATGACCAAGGTATTGTAGCCCCAAGTGATATCTTCACTTGCAAATGTTGTGGATCTATTGACCCATGTGACTCATTAACATTAGGAACCATTGTCTTTGGCATAAACACCTCCTAAACTTTGACAACCACAAAGTCAAGCGGGATTTCCCTACCCCTAACCTTGCTCCCAAGTAGCTCAAAGATCATTACAGTCATAGTTTTTTGTTTGGCAATTGCATCTATGAGGATTACTTCAATGCCAACACAAATCTACAAAAGAAATCAATGTTAGAACAAGATTCAACCGGAACATCACAAAATAGAAAATTTTATATTGATTCACATTCCAAATTTGTTATTGGGACTCAATATATAATGTAGTATAAGATGATAAATTCAAATGAAGAATCTTTTGTTTGAAAACCTTAATCGTTTAATAACTAAGGACTTTTGAATGGTTAAAATTTGACCATATTTTCATAAATTCATATGAGTTGCAAATTTTGTTTGTTTTATAATTTTTTTGTCCCGAAAACATATTTTTTGAAAGTTTTAAATGAGGCATTATTTTTATGGACTTTGTGGGTTTTTCTTTAAGGACTTTCAAATTTAAAAATGACATCAGCTACATTAAATACAAGTTTTCACATAGATTTGGGAAGGTTTGTAGATGATTGAACATGTATTATTCAAAGATTATAACAATAATATTTTTAAAGTAACAACCATGTACATTTGAATCATTTAAAAAAATCTTGTAAGCACTTGTAAGGAGAATAGTTTCTGCTAATATTAAGCCATCGTAGCTTGCATCTACCCCATTGGTGTGGAATGTAGTGCAAAAACATTGCATTTAGTTTATCTTTCTAGCTATTCATTTAGGAAACAATTAAATTTACTTTTTGTTCACTTGGAATCTACTAATGCCATGTGATGTCAATAGTTCATACAAACACATTAAAGACAACTTAACTATAATTTTCTATGGTGGTTTTAGAAAATTTATGAAGGTTGGTGAGATCTATCTCGAGACAAATGCAAATTTGGTACATATCCATGTTCAAACCTTTTCATTTATTGTGCAATCATCAATTTTAATTGTATATTATGTTTTCAAATTTGATATTTGTAGGTTGTTGGTGTGATTGCATTTTGAAGCATGAATTTTGAATCTTCCATGTGTTTATTATCCCTTTTACAAATAGATTATGAAATCACACATGACAAAAGACTGATCAATAGGATAATGGATGAGCAATTGAGAATGCAATAATCTATTGTTCATTGGTCACATGTAGAAGGAAGGATATGATCAACAAACAAGGTGAAAGCACAATAAGCCCCCTAAAAATTGTAGTCATTTGAATATAATATTTTTGTAATTAATTTTTGTGGTAACACATGGACATCACATTTGGAATATTTTTACATGTTTCAAGTATATTTGATTAACTTTAGACTAAATCTAATCAATTTTTTAAACAAAATCCAACAAAAATTAAAGAACTTGAACATATGAAATATATTTCTAACAAAATAATACTTGTCACATAGTTTGAAAATTTACATATATACTTCAAAACTAAGATTGTGAATGGAATTTGTGGGTGAATTTTTTTATGGTGTATGAATTGATATACATCAATTAAATCTAGGACCATTTACAAAGTTAAAGTTTTTGGATGAAATTTCATTCAAAAAATGTGTTTTTTCACATTTGTTTCACAATAATTGCATAATAATATTTTCTTTTTAGAAAAAAAATCACCACCATATCAAAGAGGAGGAGAATTTAGAGATGGACATTGCATTATTTTTGTAGTTTTCTTTTATTTGGTAATGTTTCATGAATCACAAAACATGAGGCTTTATGGTTGTCAAAAAATTGTAAATTTTATGTTATATGTAAATTAATTAGATCTTTGAACCTCTTCATCTAATCATTGTATCAAGATTAATTTTGATTCCAAATGAACTTTGAATTCCAAAATGTTATGCAAAATACTAAAGTTTTTTGCTTGTGTTTAAAATAGCCAAAGGATGCCATCAAGATTTTTGTTTACTGTGTATTATGATATTTATTATACATCATCATTTTTGGTGATACCCTTAGTGTGCTTTCACCTAGCACTCAAAAAGGAAAAGCTAGAAAGCTCACAAGAAGTAAGGTAATTTAAGTTGAAATTGTTGAAGGCAAAGGTTATAAAATGGCAAAACCTTTATGGGCAACTAGTCACATTTGCTCTAATGTTCCATTGAATGTGTCCAAACTAGCTACTACAAATCAAACTATAGAAGATTTGAGCATTTTATGGAGACATGACACATGTACCTAAATTCTCTTACATGGAATTCAACATATATAAACAAATTGGCTTGGTATTTTGCACATTGTCATAAGGATCCTAATTTTAAAATATATGTTATGCATACATTTACAATTGAAATGTTTCAAAACACATAGAAAAATAGTCCTACTTGTGTATCATGGTTCCACAAGTAAAGTTGTTTTTATGAGGATATCAAAGTTATTACAAAACATTATTGAACATTATTGTGAAGAATGGTGAGGGAAGAATATATGATTTTTTATTGTGTCCATTGAAGTGTTAATATTAGCGAGGAGATTTGATATGAGCACTTGTTGTGTCCTCAAAAAAATTCTGTTGTTCTTATTGAAAGCTTTCTTGAGCAACATAACATTCAACATACCCAAAACTACAAGCATTCAAGAATGATTCATTTGCAAGTCCCTCACTTAAATTTCCTCCCTATTCATCTTTAAAGATATCATCTAAACATATGATACCAAGAACATTTGAGTGGACAAGAAGCAAGGATTGAAATTCACATAAGAATGAGAATATTGAGGAAAAAAATAAAAGGTGCAAAATTGAATAGAGTGGAAAATTCAAGCAAGGCTCCTATAACAATCCAATACCGATTTAATAAGTTATCAACTACTCAAAGGCTCTTTAGAAACTTCAAACTAAGACTCAATGTGGGAGATCCATGTTGAATTGATGGTTGTGTACTCAATTCATGGAATATAAATATGAAAAACAATCATGATAATGGGTGTGGGGTGTTGTTTTGGATATGAATGCGAGGTTTATGTGTGAAGTTTTGTTTCTCAATCTTATTTGTGTGTGTTCCTTGAGCATGTTTTCAATAAACATTTTTGTTCTTATTGTTTTGTAAGCATCAATAATAAGTCTCAATGCAAGTAAAGATTGAAAGGTTTTGCATGAAAAATGATAAAGATTTGCAAGCTTGGAAGCCTTTTCTATGTAATGGCCTCAAAACTTGTGAAGGCACAGTTGAATAACACGTGTATTACTTCTAGAACAAGATAATGTTTAAAGTAAGAAAATACTTCAGCAACAAAACATGGGAAATTTAATTTAAAGAAATAGGTATGGTTTGTATTTGAATCCTTTGAATTTAATTGGTCCATTAACAATTGTTGTTGTGATTAAAGTATATGGTAAAATAATTTTGACAAATCACCAAGTTGGAGTTTGCATAAAACAAGTTGAAAGCACTTTGTAGACATCCAAATATAATTTACTACAAGGAGAATTTAATTGCACATATCAATCAAATGTATGTTCACCTATATTGTTATTTTTGGTCAATAAAATGACAACAACTAAGGCTAGATTTGCATGTGGCACAAACAACATCTAATTTAATTTGTAATAATGGGAAAAAAATTTCATATTATGTGCAATCTAATGTAATGTTAACAATTATTTGATTCATTATTCTATAAATTGAAGATTATTATGCTTGCTGAGGAAAAAATCCAAAATGCACATTTTTTTTATCCGAATGGTAAATGGACATGTCCAAAAAAATGTAATATACTTATATGTTATAACTTTGCCTACTTGTTACAATTGGAAAAAATATCAATCCTTAAAACAAAAATGTAGTACATGCATGTAATCATTTTTCATATTTTAATAAAAATTCGGAGAATTAATATGGATTTGTTTTTAGTGTAATTTAACTAATTTTTCTAATAATTTGTGAAATAGTTTTACCACAAAATTGAAAAGAAAAAACCTTGATGGTAATACTAAAATGTCAAATTTTCCTTGTAGTGAAAGGAAGATTGATCATAATATTACCATGATAAAATATGTATTTTAATTTTCTTGCAATTTTTTGGAATTTCAAAAAATGGCATACAACTCATTAGAATCAATTGATTGCAACTTCATTGACAATTGTTGACCATGTCAAGTGTGTAATTTTAATTATTTAGTTAGGTCCCACTTGGTCAAGGATAAATTGAGTTAGTTGAATTGAATAATTTTGTTTTGAACCAATTCAAATGTGAATAGGGTTCAAGATATTTTTTCATGGGATATAATCCCAAGTTGTGTGATCTCAAATCACTCTTGGTGATTTGAGATTCCAAGGCATAGTGTTTTCATGTTTGTAGGTTTTTCTTGCGTTATGCAATTTTATTTGATTCATGGTTTTGTTATTTTTATGTTTTGGGCTTGGATTCTTGCTTGTTGTAAGTGAGTCACATTTTGGTTTGGATGTGATGTACCATTTAAAATATTTTTATGTCATGTGTTGTATGTGTGATGACAACAATAGTTGTAAGCATCAACTTAGGAGCACACAACAATCATTGTTGACAAATTAATGGTGAAACCACATGCTGTAGTCATGTGTTTGCAATATGCCTTCCAATTATATTACCTATTCAACAACTTTATAGGCCTAGGTATCACTTTGTTGTTGTGTAGATTTACAGCTTTAGGGGATTAGAAACATGTATTTAAAATGTATCCTAAAATAATCAGCCTCTAGGAGGAAATGTTCCCCTATAAGAAATGAAGATAATTCATAAAAATTATGGTCACCCCTCTAGAAAACTTGATGATTGACTCTTGATTGAAAGAAGCTTGTAAGGCATTGAAAAACATATTAGGAATGAAAATTAATAAAATTAAGAAAATTTATATTCCATTATCAAATAGTAGGTTCAATGTCATATCAACAACTTGCTAAACAATATAATATAATAACACATGTTTGTACAAAATTGAAAAAATATAATAAAACCTTAATAAAGTTGCAAAGTGTACAACAATTTTCATTGTTGTGGAATTGCTAGGATTTAATTACTAGAATGTACTAAAGTTGACATTTGACACCTTGTCAAAATGTTGCACAAAAAAAAAGGTCCTTAAAATATTTATGAAGCCCTTCAAATGAGTTTTTTGAGTTGGAAAGATGTCTTTTAATGAGTCTTTAACAAATGTTTTGGTTGATGGACCTTATTGTAATTGTCTCATACCTTTGAACTTCTTGAATGGCAATAGTATCATAATTGCCAACCATGTACAATGTACACCATTACAATAATGGAGTAATTGAACATTTAAAGAAAAAAGGTTTAACAAACCCAATTTGTAAATTTGGAAAATTGACAACTTCAAAATAAAATATATGGTAAGATTGTTTCTCTTGTTGAAAAAGAAAACATAATCCAAAATTTTAATGGTGTGGTTTTAAATGAAACCTTTAAGATTGTTGAAAATCATTCAACACTAAGTCATATGTTTTGCAATAGTTTTTTCTCCTTTCTACCCATGATCATTTGAGTCTTTATTTGTAAATCACACACATTCATTGTTAAGAAGAAAATAAAAATATTATTACATAGGGTATAATATGGTGGTGTTATGTTTTGGCAATGGTTGATCCACAACATTGTGTTCATATTATGCATAGAAGGGGTATTGTTAGATTCCAAGAGCCAAAATAAATATTTGCTGATTTTATTTTTTCCAAATTCCAAAGTTGTTTGATGCACATGGGCATAGAAATAACAAATAACCCCCATATTTTATTTATTTCCTTTTTTGAAAAAAATGGGAGAAACAAATTGCATAGGCCTACCGCACTTATTTTATCAATTGCAATTGCATTCCATGTTTCTTTCAAATAAAATATAAAGACAAATACAATAAAATCAAATAAGCTGAATGAAGTGAATATTACTTCATTGTTCACAAATTGTCAATATCAACCTCACATGATTTGTAGAATTTTTTTAATATATTATTTCCCAGAATTTGTTTTTGTAAAAACCTAGGAAGGAATGTTGGGAACAATTTTAAATTAAGTATATAGTCATGTGGTCATTTGGCAACCAATTTGGCTTGGTGTACAAAGAAAATTGAGTAAAATTAATGTATACCATAATACTTTAGCAACTTCAACACATGTCTATCGAAAAATTAATTAATTTTGAAATTTTCATTTTGACATTCTTGAAGATTCAATATTTTCCTTCACAATTTTTTAAAATTTGAAACCCAATATTTGAAATTTTGGATTCATAATTTTACAAGATATTACTATCTAAAACATACATAAAGTTAATTTCAAAATGGATTGTTAGAAATGGTGACACCTATTTCAAAACATAGTATAACCAATGACAAACAAAATTAGTGCCCATTGAAATCTTGTAACAAAAAATATGATCATTTAATTACGATAAATGACACTTCAAACAATGTTATCATTGTTGATTATGTCATCAACTACAAGCATGAAATGCTCCAATTAAACAATAAAAACATTCTTTAGTCCAAATGGATGGATGAACGATGAACATTTAATAGTTGCGATCCAAATATTATATGTTAAAAGTTTACAATTGTTAGGTGACCAATAACACACCTATGTAATCATAGGAACCAAACATAAAAACCTAACCAATTGTGTCCAACATGTTTCATTAACAACAATCATTGGATATTAGTCAAAATACATGCCTCCATTCTTGGCCTACATTGCACAATATATGATTTAAACATGTCAATAATGAAAAGATTAGTGGATGACACCATACAATTATTGAATAATATAATAAATTTCAAACACTTATTATATACATATGCAAATGTCATGCAATAGCTAGACAATTTATCTTATGAGGTTTTCATAATTGCATATGTAGTTGAAATAGCATTTGGATTCAACCTAGAACAATCTATTTATAATGTGTCACAAATGCCATTGCATTTGCACAACAACGTAAATAATAATAAAATATCTCCATTCCCCAAACACTCACATCCTAACACAATGTAACATGGCCACATAGTTATTCATCATTAGTAGTGTGAAGCAACATGAAGCCCAAGTAGAAGGTAACCTCTATTACTTGGGCATCAAAACATGTTGAACCTATGCATTGACATTGGAAAGTGTCAAGCATAGCTCTAGTGTTGTTACATATAAGTGTCTAGTAGGCAACTTGGAATAGATTGTTGCTCGTGTGAACATTTCACTATAATAACAAGTGTCTTCATGAATTCTCGTGCCAACCATATGTTTGGCAAGACTTTATAAGAGTACTCAACAAGCAAAACAATTTGGCCTTTGTTGTCTTTCCTACCTTTTTTCTACTCTTTACTTGACTTCTGCACAACTCATTTTCAGCTGTCCAATTGTGTCAGTGGTTACGACTACAATGCCATGCTACTAATGTTCATCACTGTTTTGAGCACAATGTCTATTCCTAGGTCTTTCACTTGAAAAGGGTTCAGACATTCCAATATAGAGCTCCCATATCTTGGGCCCAATGCTTGGATGTGGTTATGTGTCTTAAAGTACACAAATGTGTTTTACTAATGTTCTTCAATGACACCTGCAATTTCATAGAGTACCTCAACATGGTTCACTAGGCTTATGTGTCGTAATGCACTTCTTCAAGCCCCCCACTTAGAATGTTCAATATTTCCACTTAATCGACTACAACGTGAATGGTGATTGTAATGTTGCAGGGAAAACCAAGAGATTGAACATAGTCCCAAGACGTACATGTTTCATATGTTTCTCAGGTACATATGGGTCTCATTTCTGAACACATTTAGTTCACAATTTCAAGGTCCATATCTACATAACCCTTGATAGGTAGCGATAGTTCTCAACGCTTTATGCATTATGCAACCACTAAAGGTCAATCTCACAACTTTGTATGCACTAGAGCAATTTTGACAGCAAGGACAAATTGATGAAAACTGTGAAAAGGCTCATCTGACACCGTTATCTGGGCAATAACTTTGGTCAGGAGTACTTTAGATCCATGTTCATGAGTTACACATGGGATAGGTTGAAACAAGTGCAAGCATATAACATGGTGGGTTTAAGCACCAAATTGGTTCCACCTCTGTTGGACATTCTAATGATGCAACAGGATTGGGCCAGTTTCTGGATCATTTTTCGTTTCAAGGTCAAGAGGCTCTACTTTTGTACAAGATGAAACCTGATACAGAGTCTGTGCAGGAACTTGCATGACAGGTGAACCAGCCAGTTGTTGATTTTGTTACCCATGAACACAATCAACAAGTGATTTAGCTGCTCAATTGGCTGGTCTCTTTAAATCTATTTCCAACTCTGCTACCAACCAACCTTACGTGTCCAATTTGTGTCCAGGAGATTGTCAACTGTTGCTTCCATAGGAGGAGGTTTCTCAAGAGTACATTTAATTATCAGATTGATGTTGGGAGTGGAATTCCAATATCTGATGGTAGCATTCCATAGAATGTTCTGTTGTATATGCATATCGTCCCATTTGGCATTGTGGGATCAATGTGGGATCAATCTGTTGAATGTGTTATATATTTCTCATATATAATGCATGGTTTGGTCCAAAGCAAGGAGAGGTGCAGGTTGCTCGTCATCTAGGCTCTTCAGAAGTGGGGTTATACACATCCTGAGAGTCAATTTCGCAATGGGCACCTTCAATACATGCTTCACAATGAACCTCCTGTCCGCTGTTCACCATGGTACTCAGATGCAGAGTCTTCAGCAGTGGTTGAAGATTGTCAAATCTTCCTTTGTTTTTCAACCTATGTTAATGATCCATGTACCGTCTACCTACCAGCTAGTCTTCTAAATGCATAATTGTATGTTTGGAAACAGTTGGAAACATCTTGGAATTATTTGCTGACATCCTCATAGTCCATCATGTTCAAGTCTTCATCTTCAACCCTAAATACCTCACAATTAGCATTGTTGAATCATGTAATAACTCTTCATTCGATCATCCATGTGTGAATGCCGTGGACTTTCAAAGTTCTAAGCTTTAAATCAAAGTTTACTTGGAGATTTATGCAAATCACACCTTCAATTTTGATGTGCATAAATGCAAGTAACAAGATTATTCTTCCTTCCACTTGCACTTCAGTTTGTAAGACAGCACTCACAGCAACAGCTATCCTCTATTATTAAGCTATGAATTTAAAATACTTTAAACTACATACATAAAGCTAAAATTTGGATATATTACATGCACAATGTGACTCATTGAAATTTACTTTATGAGTACTTAATTTATTGCACAACATAGAATCATACTATATTGAAAACAACTTTTAGACATTTAGTGGGTTTGAGTTTAAAGTTGTCACTTGACCTTGACCTCAGGGTGTGTACATATGACTTATAAGGCACATACTAAATCACATTATATGAATTAATGCATGTCCCGGCTCTTCACCAAAATATTATCCCCATCACACAAAGATAAGAACTTCCAACTGAAATATTATCCCCATCACAAGGATAATAGCCTCCCATAAGTGACCGTCCTTAATGTCTTTGCATTGCAAGATCCATGAGGTTGCAGAGAAAACTCCATAATAAGTCTTTGAAGGTAACAATTATGTAAGTTCCAACAAACAGTCTTTGAAGGTAACAATTATGTAAGTTCCAACAAACCAAGAGACATGACAAGAATAACTGCCTTACCACATGCTAACTTCCACAGTTCCGAAGGATGGGTGCAGATAAATATGGAGCAATCTTTTCAAAATGTGGAGAAAATGATTGATAAAAAATCTGCAATCCAGTTTCTATCACATTTCTTAAGGCAATGAGAAGAAATGGCCTCTATTCTCAAAGTCATTACGTTGGCTAGTGGTAACATTTGAGAGACATAACAAATACAAGCAAGCATCTAAGCACAAGGCTCGGAGAGGCCTACATATCAGGTAATGGTCCAAGGACTCCTGCACCCTGAATGTATCCTTTTAAGCAAACCATTCATTTCTTGCAAACCCCTTTAATCAAACTCTAGACCCCAAGCCCTCTTTTCTTCAGCTCTTCAGTGGATCAGATAAATAACCTTCTGCATGGCAATTATTTACAAATTGCAGTCCACCAACTTGTCCCCATTTAAATAACATATTCCCTATTGCTGTGTTGTTACAAACAAAAATACTGTGTCATTTTCCCCACAGGAAAAGTGCACATCACTGTGCCCATTAACCTGTTTGATCCACTAAACCAAATAGAGGAGATGACCATGACAGTGAAAATTGATTGCAGACATATTTTGATGAAAACCCAATTAGTGATCTCTAATATGAAGTTGTAGTTGAGGGAGTCCAGAAGAGGCATCTTTTCAGGCCTCTAAGAATATAAGGGAAACTGCATCAACCTTCTCTTTTTCAGTTAGGAAAATTGCATTCATTTGCTCTAAGAAGACAATCCAGCAACCTTTTTAAGGCTTCCTCAAACAGGACCAACTGGACAGACTGGTGTATGGCAACTGGGCATGATGAGAGAGTGCTGCAATACCTAAGTACCCCTTTGCTTCACCAGAATTTCTTTGCATAAAATTGGCTGCCATTGACACATCAGTGCTTCAACTAATGCCGCTCAGGCATCTTCTGCCATGTACCTGTCTGTACCTGCACAATCCATTCAATGAGAATAAGACCCACAACGCTTAACATCTTGAGCCATGCTGGAGACAATAATATGCTGTAGCAATGATAGCAATCAATTTATAGAACACCTGGCCACTATGCATTTGGAGTTCAAAAGTTGCAGAGAAATGCTTAACTCCTGAACCAACACAAAACCAACCTGCAGCTCAATGTTTAACCTGTAAACCAACCCAAAAACCTACCTGCAGCTCAATACTGAAGCTCAGAATGCCAGGCAATTATGCTGAATTACTTGCCTGTGCTAAGATGTACTGATTGTTGTCAGCACACTTCTAAGTCCTGGACTGAGTTGCAAGCTAGCACTCCAACAAAACACATTGCTCCCTCCAGCATGAATGAGTTTATCCTTCTCCCTCTGAGATCTGTACCCAACCATCTTCACTTTGTTAACACAATCACCTCAATGCCTTACTGGAACATGAAGCTCTTTATCTTTAGGACATTTGCATTTGGTATTAAGTTTGCAGGGAAGTGCAGGAAAGCATACTGAACAATGCAGAACTCACCACTGTGCTGGAATATGATAATATCTACCATCCTCTCTTTTTCCAGCTCCTTATAGTTTTCATTGTTTACCACTAATTGCACGTCTCCCAAATAGCCTAGTCTTCAACTTGTGAAAAGAATTTGACTTAGAGGTGTTGTTTGTTGTCATCTGTTGCGATTTTCCATGGCCTCTTGTGACCTCAGCTGAACTATTGGTATTAGAATCATGGCTAGCTTCATAATCCTTGTGAACACTTATAGCTGTTGTGCCCTTACTACCCTGTGAAACCCGCCTTGACATGACTGACACAACTTCCTGGGAGGGAAATGCAAAAAAGCTTGAGTCATCAAAAGACTGAGGTTCAAAATCAGACTTTATCTCCTGAGCATCTGCCCTATCAGCCACCTCAGATTCAGTATTGTGAAGCTCTTGATCATTTGTATGCATGCCATCAGAATTTGATATTGACGTCAATGTGAGCGGTAATGAGTCATTAGAAGGATTGAGATCCATGTCCTCAAGACCACTGTGGAAACCATTTGGAAAACCGTTTTGTGAGTCACTCTGTATCCCATTTTGTAACAAGGTTGAAAATCCATTTTGAAACACCCCATTCAGAACTTCCCCATCCTGGGATTCAGAATTGACTTCAATTTTTAGTTTCTCCTTGAATGATCTTTTTGACTTCTTCATGATTTTTGACTCCAAGCGCTTTAGACTCCTTGGTTTCTGAAGGTCACCATTTTGAAGCTTCGGAGGTGTCACCAGAAAAAGGCGTGACATGACATAAGCCAAAAGCTCTTCACGATTCCCAAAAGTAAAATCCAAATGTGCGTACTCAAATTCATTATATGAAACCTTACAACCAGCATTCCGAAGGGTTCGATAGTGTTTCCTGACCATCGAGCAAGGAATCAAGCGGTCCTTCAAACCCGCGACCAAGTCAACAGGGATGTCAATGACCCCATAATTAGCCCCGATGTCCAGAGGCTCTGGCATTCCATAAGCTTCTATATTGGCAAGCACACTCCCAAAATCAAACATGATGAAACGTTTTACACGCATCATCTGAGCTAAGTGATGGGCCACTTGGAATGAGACACCTGGCATGTCATCCATGTTGTAATGTGACATGCCAATTGCACCAACCCAGTTAGAGCTGTCACCACCAACAGCCCAGCTTAATAAGGTTTGAACTAAGCCCCCTATTGCTGGATAGTTCTGGAAATCTCGAGCAAGCTTGTTGAAGACCCCTCGAAAAAACCTTGTTGGTATGTAAAGCCCAGGAATGAGAGGGCCTATAATTGGAGCCATGAAAGGAATTGCATATTGCATCAAAGCACAAAAGGCAGGAGCATCTTGGTGGAATCCAGCAGGTGAGAGGAGTATGAGTCTTGAAAGATAGTGAGGTTTATTCTCCAAGCGCCGTGTTACCACATACATAAGGATCGATGCACCTCCCAAGCTATGAGCAACACCACATAATGAATAAGGAAGCTGTTCACAATCACAGTTCACAGGATTTGAAGGGCTTAGTTCATCTTGAACATCTCTCAAGTCAGACATCTTAATTTGATGGATCCTTGTTAGCATTGCTGGAATGTCTTGAGTGCCATGCTCATTGACTGAGTACCGCCAATACCTGTTAAATGGCAAGTGAGGTTCATCAAAGTGAAGCAAAGACTTCGAAAAAAAGAGATGGCCACAAGTGGTTCTCATTGAGATTCTCAAACCCCTATTGAGAAGAAGAAGCACTGGCAGCAGAAGGAATACACTGCAAGAGAAGATGTTACTACTGAGAAATTGAACTAAACAGCACACCTTTGGGCTGATATGTGCTTATTGACATGTTCCCGTGACGCCAAGCCCCGAAAATTACCCAGAAACACATCATAGCCTGCAAAATACAGAAACTGTCTGCTGTAAGCAACATCAAAGTGAATTCTATAGTGCATAGTAGCACACTAGAATCTTCATGCTCCAAAGGTCACAGTAATTTTTCAACAACCACATCACTCTCTCTAGATGCTATGTCTTCATATTCCACACCATGCCAAGCTAAGAGCATAAATACAGGAAAGCTTCGCTAGATCTTTACCTTGATCATAAGCAGCAAAAGCTTGAGAGCCCACAACTCCACTAGAGACCCACCTGTCAAAGCAGACAAATCAGGTTAATTTGATAAAACAAACACCTACCTGAAGACCATCAACAGATTTGCTAGTATAGACTAGACTACAAATGCAATAATCCTATTGCCTTGTCAAAATCGCAAGGCTTGTTTAAGCTTACCCTAGAGAAGAGTCTAGCAACCCATGTTGCAAATACAGCACCTTTCGAGAATTTTGTCTGCACACACAGACATCTGCATATGATTAGTACAAAACTTGTTAAAATTGCAATCATGCTTGGAGATCCATAGGTCCCCTGAATAGAAAACTGAATTCAGTATCAGGCACTTATGTAGATTTGATGATTGTGGACATGCCTGGGAATTCGCTCAAGTAAAAGAACATGACCATCAGCTGTAGTCACTCGCAGTGCTTCATATGGATACCTGGCACATGTCAGGAACTTGTTCAAAACTGATAAAGAATTGTGAAGGAAATGAGAAGACACTAGAGTACACAAAACCTTGCACAGGGCATTGATCACCATTATGGATTTTGTCCTCACTCCTGTTAGCTCAGTGCTGTGAGACTCAACCAAAAACTCTCTCATCCTTGTGAGCTGTCATGGCTAAGAATGAATCCTAATGGAAACCTTATATAGTTCAAGCTGGCAAGAGTTGACACAATACTTACCCCAGTCCAATGATGACATCCTCACAAGTGCGGCTATCAGTATTCAAAGTCTGTTCACGTTTGATCTGCTTCTGTGGGGTAGGGTCTGCATTGCCCAATGTGGCTGTGTCAACAATCTCCAGCTGAGAATCATCATACGGATTGCAGACAAAGCACCATCTGAAAAATAGCTTCATTGTCTCAAATGGTGACAACCCAAAATAGATCAAATTTCGCACAATATCAAACACTCGTTCAATGAAGAGCTCCACTGAGAGTTGCAAATCCTGTTACACAAGCCAAAGTAGGTTAATAATACAAAAAAGAACACCATAGACCCAGAACCTCATAAGAAATCAGTAATTTGCTCAGTAGGGTATAGGCATATCCTTGAATATTGGAGATGGTTTGGAGAAAAACAAACCTCCACAACACCACGTCTCAGGTCTCCAGTTTGTTTTGGCATCATGAAGTCTTTAACCCCACTGAAGTGGCGAGTAGCAATGCTATACATGCGACTGAGACTTCCAGAACTGGAGTTCAATTCATGTGAGCCTCTAAGTCCACTTAAGTTTCTTGCTCTAGGTGTCACTTGGGAATGCCCTCCTGTGCCCCTGCTGCAACATGAAGACACCACCAGTTGGCACATCAGTACATGCCACAGATCACTAAGTATAGGCAACCATATATTGCAATCAGAAGCACAGCATTGGCAAGTACTACATCTTTCTAAAGTCATTCAATTTGCTTGACAGATTGATCAAGCATAGGGTCTCACAATTTTACAAAGCACAACAGATCCATATTTCTGGTTTTTTGTATTACAAGGCAAGTTCCAGCTTCAATTTCTCTTCTAATCCTGCTCATAGGGTACTGCAGAAAACTATGTATTTAGCAGTTGCATATGAAGGTCTAGAAGACACTATAAGACAAACTTGATATGCATGAGATCCTTTAATTAATCATGATATTTAAATTGTGATCTGAAGCATGCCAGCAAGGTTGATGGCCAACTTTGTTCCTTGCAAACCAACACATGGTGGGAATTTCAAGTAATCGACAACTTGTTTACAGTTTTGCAGTCAGCATATGACACAAAATGGGAAGCAGTAAAATACCAGGCATGGAATGGACATGTCAATTTTCGTAACACCCGTTTCCAAAAGGAGGAGCTGTGTCGGCGCTCATGCCGACTATGTACACTGCTTGCTCTTGAAAAATGTGAGGTTTGAGAAGCAGGTGATGAAGGTGGCAAACTGTTATTATCTTCCAAGCCTGACTCATATTCTGATTCAGTTTCTGACTCACTGTCTGAATCAGACTCATGAATGAATTGGTTGAATGATGATACACCTCTGTAAAAGTGGGAAAATAACCACAAACAATTCAGCAGAGAAGACAATGGGAAATCTTGCAAGCAAGCACTTGCTGTTTCTCAAATGCATGAAAGCAATACTTACTCTTCCATCCACTGTGGCAATCGTGGTGCACGAAATGTTGGATGAAGTTCCCATCCTTGAATACCCTCCAAACTCGCCTTTGCAGGCAACAAGGCAAGGACAAGTGCTGAGAATCCATTGATCAACCTGACAGTGCTGTTGAATGATTCTTGGCTGAAGGTCTTCAATGATCTGAATCAACAAAAGAAGATTAAAAAAAAACTGAAAAGAAGAAAATACTTGACTGTTTTTTTTGCAAGAACCACACTCAGTTCTTCAGCCTTAGTTCTTGCTGTCTATGGATGGGGTTTTGCAACTGGTGTTGGAACTAAAACCCTAGACACACAACATCCCCGAAACAATTCCAATGTCTCAAGGCAATTTATGCACCGCATGCCGGTGTTCCACAAGCTTCTTTCGACAATGATGACCTCACAAATCAAAAGCTGCGCTTCTTCACGAAGCCTCCCTGTAGGAGAAGACCGCACACTGACCTTTTTTTTCTTTTTTTTCTTTTTTCCTTTTTTCCTGCATCAGCGACTTGTGAAGGGCGATGAAGGACCAGATCTACTCGACAGGATGATTGCATGCGAAGAGTATTCCTTCTCTCTGACTTGTTGGAGAAATGGACAAGAACAAGCAAAAACTCCAAATGATTTTCTACAACATCCTCCCAAAAACAAACCATTCTTTATGCTCCGATCTACATTGCCGACTGACACAAAAAGAATCAAAATCACTCTTTCGGTTCTGATCTACATTGCCGAATCACATGCGAAGACTCAAAAACATTCTTCACTCTTCCAAATTGCAGGAGCAAGGTAGGAAGGAATCTGCAGTTGCAAATAAGACAGGTCGAAAGAGAAGAGAAGAGAAAGAGAGCCTCTTACTTACTCCTTGACTACTCCCAAGACGCCATCGATAAACCTTTGCATCCATCCCTCACGCCCGACCATCACTACACCAGCAACGAATCCTCCAAACTCTCCCCTCTTCCCAAAAACAAAACAAATCCAATCAACCACCAAAACACCCAGCTTCAACTTCTTCTTCTCTTCTCTCCAAACACACTCACTCCTCTACCACCCACAAGCGCGCCCACGCGCACACCCACAAACCACCACCACCACCACAACAAACACTCGCAAATCTCTACCAGCTCACCTCCACACTCGAACTTTTCTGAATCTTTCTCACAAAGAAGACGACAACAACAAGAGATCTAACTCATTGACTACAGCTTTCTGGCAATTTTCTCATCACCACCACCACCACCGTCATCATCATCAACAAGAACAGGGAACAACAACAACAACAAAATTGTGTCTTGTAACTTACAAAGTACGATACTTTAGTCCCTTAAGGCTTACTTCAAGTCAGAGTAATAACACTCCATCATAGTTTTATGAAAGACTTTCTTTCTTCAAGTCAATTACATATCATGTTGTCTATTTTAAGGGCCTTTTTTAACTCCTCTTGCCAAGTCATAGCAAAAACATATCATTATTCCAAGTCATTAAGTGGGTATCACACCTTTCTTACGTTTTTGAAATCATTTCTTACCATGAGCGGCTCTAATTGGAAAGGAACCAAAGAGGGGAGATTATTCTTTCAATGCCCTTTTTAACACATCATCAGCTTATCTTATTGCTTATGTCAAACAAACAAAAAAGTTGTTGTGAGATAAAAAGTGTAAGGAGACACTCCAAGAGATCAAAGATAATAAAAAATAACTTCTTTTATCTCATCAGCAAAACATTTTAAGGTCAACCATGTGTACACCTAACAATCCATGCTGATTTTCACTTATGTCATTGCTAATCTCTGCTTGAGATAAGCACAAGTTTGACACCCACTATTGTAAAACATCTCATTGTTTTCTAAAACTTTTCTTCAGGTCCATCGTATACACATATCATGTTTTGTCTTTCTATCACGAACTTTCTTCAAGTCCACACTATACTTATCATATTTTCTCCATTTTTTAGACTTTCTTTGACATATCATACATATATGGGTTTCAAAGACTATTTATTCAGGTTGATTTCTGGACCCACTTGGCATTCTCTCTTCTCATCTGTATCTGTTACTTGCTTCTGATACTTGAATCAGTTTCATTATTAATCCTTGGTGGGAGAACTAGGGCTTCAGCATCTTTACAATTGGGAGAGTTTCGACAGGACAGGACGTGTGTCTTTTTGTACTCGGCCTCCATTCCTCCTTGTTTAATTTTCCATTGCAATAAAGTTCGAGAGGTTTACATCACATTGCTACTTGGGTTGGGGCACATCACATTGGTGAAAGAGTAAAAAAGGGTGATAATGGACAACTTGGGATGGAAAGAGTTGAAAGAGTTGAAAGAGTTAGTGTCGAAATAAAAAAGAAAAAAAGAAAAAGTTAGTATTAAAAAAAAGGGCTGTTTGGCTAAGAGTACTTTTGTTTTGTGAGAGCTTGAGTCTCTTTGTGGGTAGGTGCCGGCCAGACTACCACCATGTAGGTTGGTTACTTTAAGTACTACGGATATTTTATGTACATTGGCATGAGGTAAATATGGTTCCACATGGTTTGAGTGGGCTTAAATTGATCATCGTGTGGTATGTGATGAGTTGATCAACTTTAGTAGAGACAAAGATTAAGTAGTGAGGTAACAGGTCTTGTTGTCTCTGAGCAGCTTCATGGAAGTTATTACATGTCAAAAGGTTGTCACTAGTTCCCTTGGATAGTTTATTGAGCATAAAGTTGTTGTTAAGGATACATTACACGAAGGTTGTCTCTAATTGGGAGGAGTATGCATCGTGCAATCCTTGTGATTGGTGTTATAAGGAGTGGTGTTGGTGCAATGAAAAGATCATCTTTGGTTGCCCTTGCTAACCGCCTCAGAACAGGTTGCTCATTGTGTAGGGGTCATAGTGTGACTCATATTAACTAGTTGTGGGGACCTCTAAAAGTTCATTTTTTCTCTTTTGGCGATGGGCATAATGATTGGTCCATCACAAAAAAATAATAAATCAAGCTTTGCACAACCCCAAAATAGATATATACAAAACAAAGTCTAGTCCTCTTTGCTTGCTTTATATTTGATTACAAGAATAGAACGTAAGGCAAAGGATATGTCATTAAGTTAGATGTTATTGAGAGCATGTTGGGGAACACATTGAGAACTTGATGAAACACAATTGGAATAACAAAATTTTAAAAATCTAACAAACCCCTTCCCCCACTCTCCTCAAAAGAAAAAGAAATTGGGACCCCTGGTCACATTCTGGGTCATCTCATTGGCTGCCAGGAATTTCTATGCCTACCTTTGTTCTTTACCATTTCTGGCCTAGACTAGTGGCATGGCCACAAATTGTGAGTGTGAGGTTATGCAAGCCTCAACACTCGCCAAAATGCAACAATATTATCTTTGCTTTGGAACAAAAGATATGATCTCTGTAGTTGCATCCACCCCACAACCAATTGCAAGTTGATCATGATGCCTGGAGGAAAATTAACCATCTCCATATACAGCCATGTTCCCATTTCTTTCCATTAGAAAATGATGACAAACAACGTTTTTAAAATAAAAAATTTCATTCAGCTAATGAGATAGCGCAACATGCAATCAGAAGAGCCTTACTTTAGCCCATATCCTTTTCCCCTAAGTTTTACTCTTGTAACCTATAATCAGCCCAAAGGAGAAGACCACAATACATTTTATTTTGGGAATGTTGAAAAGCTTGATTAAATTTTTTTGTGATGGACCAATCAAAGATGCCCATCACAACTTTATGGGCCCCCACAACTAATTAATATGAGTCACGCTATACTATTGGTCTTTCACTTTACAAGGCATATACATATTTTCCACCCCCATTCCTGAACCGCCTCACTACCTTTTCTTCCAGAAATTTTGGATGATCCCTTACAACAAACATAACTACATTTGTAACAAATTGTCAAATATACCAACATTTCATTTGTCATTTGTCAGGTATTCAAGGAAAGGAGGATGAAAAGGGCATCCTTAAGATAAGGGTTTCAAACATGGAATATGGTGGCCAAAAATACACACTTCTTTTGTTGTGGATCTAACCGCATCTTCCTTGCCACATGGACTTTCCATTGAATGCAGAATGTGGGCAATGTGATAAGCTTACCCAGAATGGAACAACACCTTGCCCAATGTCCATATTTGGTGGAGACTTTGGATGAGGTACTAAATTAGGTTTTACTGGGTCATAGCCAGCCACCACTAGATTCATCACAGCACTTTATTAGATCCTCATCTTTATCATCACAGCCAGTTACCAGTGCACAAGTGCTGCCAGATGGCTCTCATTTGATGATGTGTGACGTTACTTACCCAGTGTGCCCACAGATGCAATCCATGTACTTACTAAACTACATATCCTCTACTTTTGTCTCCCTCTCTCTCAGCCTTGAAATTTTTTAGGTCAATTTTCATTTTGTTACTGAGCATATGATGATCAACTGGGTGGTCTGCTTCCTTTTGTTCACAAACATGTAAAAGGAATGAAAAATAATTGTTATCTGAGGAGTGTTGTCCAGCAAAGTGTTTATCATTGAAATGAGATACATCCAACTTATTTGCTTGCTGGCTTGCTTATCCATCACAACTAGCTCACTTACTTCAAATGATATGCTACAGTGCTTATGCTAATGATGAAAAATTGCAGTTAAACATTGCACAACTAGGAGGATTAGAGAAGGAAAATGGAAGGACCAAAGTCCAATCAAATTTCATCCCTAAGGCTTATTCTGCTATCAACTATAAATAATGAATACTGCAATTTTCAACTACAAATAACAAGTAACGGAGCAGAGTAAGTGCAGTAAAGGAAATGTGATGCTCAGGCTTTGGGCAAGGACCTAAGATTGGATCAGAAGCAAGAATGGGTTAAAGGAGACTTAGTGCAACAGCTTCAGTAAAGGATTGGTTTTGCCCATCCCTTCTCTAGGGTTTGATGATACCCTAATCTGTACATCTTTTGCCTTGATATCATTTACCCTCATTGCCCTTAAATGATGTGGCAAATTGGTTCCAGTTGATGAATTTTATCCATGCACTTCAACCACATTGCTCATGTTTTGAAATTAAACAGTACTACTTTTTTGGCTTCTCCACACCTCTTTTCCAAAAGGGGGAAGAGCTCTGTCCATCCCAAGCAATGTTTTCCAAAAAATGCTCCAAACCTCAAACTCCTTCCTAATGTTTTTTAAACGTCATTTCCAGTTGATATTATTCCAAACCTTTCTCATGTTTCCCAAACATAAGTTATGTGACATGGCCAATGTTTAAAAGCACCAAGTTTTTAAATCATTTCTAAAAAAAATTATGTCTCCAAAAATTAATCATCAAGGGGTGTCAAAGCAAATCCCATTGAATACAATAGTACCTTGAAGGCTTTGAGACAAATTATATTGTTTTTAGAAATGGTGAAATTTTCAAAAACTAGCTTTCTTTAAAAACAACAAAATTTTGTGAAGGAAATTGAAGAATCTTTTGAAATGTTATTGAATGTTCTTTTTTCAAAATGGAATCTTCAAATTTAACTAATTATTTGACGATCGTTTGATGTAAGAATTTCGTTATTGAAAGATGGAAAGAAACGAACAAGTTCTTATGGTTATGGCTTGTGTTTAATCTGATCTTCACCTCATTACTTTAAATAGCAACACATTCTTCATCTTTCAAAATTGCATGTATACTTCTAATCTGGATCTAGGAAGCCTGTACTCTAGTTTAATATCATCAATCTACAAACGTCATTCTTCTACACTATAACTTACAACAGAGAGCTATAGAGCTACCAATTTACAATGTCGAAGCTTGGCGCTCCAAGCTAGCACAAACAACAATAGCAATGGAAGAAAGACTTGAACAAATCAAAAGGATGCAAGGTTTTAATATCTTTGACAACAAAATGTGCAGCAAACAAAAAACATGACAATCCTTGGAACCCAATGGAAGAAAGTCATCACTTTGCAGACTTGAACCAGAGAAGGAACAAGTCAATACCAGCAAACGTGCCAAAGAAAAAGGTGAACATCGATGGATAATTAATTATACATGAAAAAAGAGGAAAGTTGATGGTGTTTGTAGGTGTGATTAGTTGTGATGCCGCTAGTGCTTGGTGGCATCCATCATCACTTGTTACGTGCGTTTAGGTATGAATCCATGCATCAATGAAGTTATAGCATAGTTGTAATGTGTGTTGCATAACAATTGATGTAGATATTTGGCCAAGTTACACATCTTTTTCGGTCCCTACCTATACAGGTGTGAAGGGTACTTAAAACAAACTTAACATACATCCCGCAGCCCTATCTTTATGTGTCCCTACCTATATAGGTGTGAAGTTTACTTAAAACAAACTTGATATACATCCCGCAGCCCTATCTTTATGTGTCCCTACCTATATAGGTGTGAAGTTTACTTAAAACAAACTTGATATACATCCCCCAGCCCTATCTTTACATCATCTTTGTCATGTGGGCAAGGATATTGTGTTTAGATTCATTATAGAGTATAGTAGATTTTGGGATTTTGGCCCCAAGGTAGTAGGTCTATTTTTATATGAGGATTTTTGAAAGATGATATTTTGGCTTGTGTTGAAACTTGAGATTAGTTATAGAGTTATGACGTCTTGAAGGATTTTGGTTTCTTTTACAGGATTTTTTTGAAGATCATATGTTTGCAGGGTGAAATATTTGAGTTTCCATAATTCTTCTTTTGCCTTAGGATACTTTTTAATGTAAATGGCAAGGCCACAGTGTGACACACCCGTTGTTGTTTATGGATGGAGGAGAGGCCAACATCAACACTAAAATTTGGATGTGATAAATACTGATACTACCTCAAGTTCAATGCATCACTAGAGTTGCTCTAAGGATCTGAAACTTTTCCAATTTTGTCAATTAAATGTATGTTTTCCAAAAAACAATCTTGATTTAACTAAGATCCCTTTTTTTTTGTAAACAAATTTTTATTATGTTGTATGTTGCAAAAGCTTATCTCCCTCAATCCTGACTACACTTTTGGGAAAGAAAACTAGGGGAAAATAAACCTTTTCATATACAAATAATCCAGCCCTTAGACTGAATTGCCATGATTTTCGGAGACTTAACCATATCCATCACTTTGGAGCTGGGCATTGTTCTTCATAGCCTAAGAATCTGTTGGTTTGTGGCATGAATTTCATTTCAAAGATAGGGAGCAATAGCATAGTTAGGGATGCCAACCATATCTGTTACTTTGGAGATGGGCATTGTTCATTATGGTCTGAGGCCCCACCAACATGTACCATATCCATCACTTTGGAGCTGGGCATTGTTTTTCATGGTCTGAAGCCCCACCAACTGCACATGCTGCTGTTGATCAGGCATTAGCAAATAACAAGGCAATGTCGGAAAGCTCTTGTCAAATTTGATGCATGAGCACCGCCTGCATTTCCAATCAGTAACCCTTTCTTGTTCAAACAATCACAGTGCCATATGTAAAAACATGACAAACACACATAAACCACTGTGTCTGTTCTTTCTTTCAGATGCTTGAAAATGAACAAAAACCAAAGGAGAACGATAAGCATACTTGCCATGGCAATCACTCGAGCAAATCAGGGATGAAAACCAGGAAGCCTATGGCCCCGATATGTCTTTTCAATGGTTTCAGGATGTCAGTCACAATAGCAACATAAAAGACAAAGATGTAAGTAGCAGGAGTTGCTAAATAGACAGAGCTCAGAGTAACTATTGTGTGCAAGCCCTCCCCCCAACACACACATACAGCTTCAACTGCCAGTTGATGACTGCCTTGAGACAGGTGTTCCAAACTCAATTGGAAAGTTCTGAAAGCTGCAAAACAAACAAGGAAGATGTTCCAAGAATTTCCTGTTGCAGAAACATAAAATCAACACCTCAACAAATGAAATCCCACATGAGAAACCCAACAATATGGACAAGCACACCACCATGAGCAACCTGCAAAGACTGAACAGCACCTGCCACGACCTAGCCCAAAGAAACTCAACATAAAGATGTGACATTCCCAACATACAACCCTCAAACAGTGAGATGAACATGAAAGTAAAAAAGTTCACATTGCAGGTGGAAACCTGGAGTCCTGATTATTCCTCCACATCATCTGAAGTCATCCAGAATTGTTGATTTAAGTCACCCCCATCTGTATCATCTGACATAGGGGAACTGCTACCTTCCTGCAGATTTTCAGCACTCACTACAGTCTGCAAAATGTCTGTTGGCATAAAATAAGTGAAGCTAGAAGTGACAATTTCTTCAATTTCACTGCTGTTCTCTTGGTGCAAAGTGCTGATGGGATCACTTGTTGTGAGTTCAATTCCAGCACTCTGTTGTGTGTCCACAATGCTTCCCACCCCATTTCCAATCCCAGCTGCAGCACGATCATGTCCAGCAACAAGAATATCCAAGAACTGCTGAGCAAGGGCAGTGTGCATCTGTCCTGCATGTCTTTCCTCAACCATTTTATGCTCTGGTTTGTGCTGCTGGTTGAACCGGCCAACTACACAACCTGACTGATGACACTTCCCACACAAGTCATAGCCTACCACATCAGGGCAATCGGTGCAATGGAACCTCTTGCCAACAATTGGCATCATCCCACAACCATCACACCCAAATCCATCATGGATAGGCCTAAACATTCTCAACTCCTTCCTGTTTTGACTATCGGCTTCTGGAACAGATTCCAGTGTTTCTATCCCCTTTCTTGGCTTCTCAGAGTCACATCTGGTCTGAAAGGCTCGTTCACTGTAGATGGAGGGAAAAACACTCTCAAGGTAATGATGAAGCTCCAAGCAAACTTGTGGGAAGAGACCAGGATGCTGTGACTTACACAATGGGCATAAGAGTGGAAACTCTTTCGACTTTTTGCTCCCGGGAACACAGGACTGACAAAACATGTGGCCACAGTTTAATGTGATAGGCCTGTATAAGAGATTCTTGCAAACTGAGCACTGCAAATAGGCCATGGCAGTCACTATATCTATGTTGGAGGCTCTAGCATCTGCCTGTTCTTCAACATGTCTCTCAGCTACCCTTTCTTCAACAGCAAGCTCACTGTCCTTTGTTGGGGACAGATCCGATGCAGGACCCTTGGCTTTCCCAAGAGAGTCTTGAGGACTTTTGAGAAAGCCCATTATTGTGGGTTCTGTCTGAATTCTGGAGATAGTCACAGGACACGTGCTTGAGCAATTGGCCACATTTTCACATCTATTTGAAGTAAAACCGCCATGTTTGTTTTGTGGGCACTGCACATCTGCAGAAACTTTGACCTCTGAACCTAACAGACCATACTGATTCTCTGAATATGCACTTGGTACCTGGAAATGATTGATGCCAGTACCAAAATCTGGAGCAATGCTGGTGAAAAGCTCACCCTCTGCAGCTTCTGAGTTCAAAGTTCTGTTGTTTGCAGCTTCAATGCTCAAAGTTGGTACATTTGGAACCATGGTGCTGTAAGCCTCCTCATCTTTTGAGGCTTCTTCCTTGGTGCAAATCCCATCACCAAAGGTCTGCATGCTAGAATGTTCTCCATTGCAAACTTTCAAAAAGAAAGTATCCTCTTCAAATTGAGGGGAGAATCTGTCATTCTGCAGCTCCTCCTCCCAAACCTCTTTTGCTCGCACAAAGTACTCATCTTTGACAACTTTCCAAAGAAAGCGATGGAGTTGCTCACAAATGCGTGGAAAATACATGTACGGTCGTCTACAAAGTGGGCAACGGGATTTGGAGCTTCCATTCATAGCCAGGTGTACACACCAGAAGCAAAAAAGGTGGCCACATGCATGCACTATTGGCTTATATGCAACCTCCAAGCAAATCAGGCAATGAAATGCCTCTTCACCAGACCCTAATTCCATCTTTGAAACTCCCTTTACTACGAGTCCCCCTTTTTCCTCTACTCTAAGTATCAATTTGTCTCCTCTTTGTCAAAACTCAATGTTTTGTCTCCAAGCTTGCAAGAAGGGAAAGTACTTAAAACTTCACTTGATGTTGCCTTTGCTTACCACCATGTAAATTCTAGTCTCTTCAACTTGTCCGATGCATAACCCGATCTTAGTTTGCAGTTGTTGTTGGTTGACCTCATCCGCTTAAACTGACTGAAGCAGCCACCTGCGCCAAGCAACAGAACAAAGTTGAAGAATCTCCAAGGAATTCTTAACACCCCCGCACCTTCCAAACGGCAGACCAAAACCCCAACAGCGAAGGATCTCAGCCGAGACCTCATCAGACAAAAGAGGTATGTGCTCACCTATTATCCTCCTGCTTTCGGGATCACAGAGATGCCGGCCTTTCTTCATCAAATCTTAGAATGCAGAGTGGTCCGTAGTCAGTAAGAACTTGTCTGTTTCCTCTCTGGAAAGAAGAAAACAGCACGTGTCTTGTACTCACAAAAAAAACGCAACTCCTTATCCCTCTCACCCCGCCGTCACAATTTTTGCCGTCACAACTTTTAGGCTCTCTAATTTGAGTTGCAAACTTCTTAAACGCTTCCCCATTCCCTCAAATCTTTATCTTCCATCCTCGTTGTTTCTTCCACCAAAATCGATACTTGCGCGTCAGTTTTCTCACCCGGTTGCTGCTGGAGAAGATGAGCACACCAGAAACAATCGCAAAAAACAGGTGAGTATATCCAACAGGGATGACGCTGGCTGGCTGGCTGGCTGGCTGGCTGCTACTGCTGCATCCGTTGAGATGTAGCAAAAATTCAGGACCAAAAACAAGCAAAACCTAAATACCCATTTCCAGGTTCCAAATTCTCCAGATCCCGGGTGCAATTCTCCCGCGGCTGATGCTGTGCAACCAACCAAAACAAACAACAAAATGCCAACAAATCTCTCGAAAAACAAAACCCCGCAAGTCGATTGTTCTGCACGGCAGCGAAGTCGACCTCGCAAGTGGATTGTTCTGCACTGTGCGCTCTCGAGCAGGGCGCTTTCGAGATCCCCAGTTGTGGTAGGTAGCTTAAAGGACGGGCGGCTTAAACGAGGCCTCAGACAAGAGGCGGCTGAAACGAGGCCTCAGACGAGGGGCGGCTCAAACGAGGCCCCAAACGAAAGGCGGTGGGGGGTTAGGGATGTTTACAAACGTACAAACCAAAGGTTCGAACTACAAGTTGGTGAATATGTGCACTGTGGGGTACTGTCTGTCTCCCATAAATTATTTTGAAATAGGAAAAGGTCTTGCTATGGGGCCTTTGGGATATTGAGATCTCCGAGGCTGATAAAAATACAAAGGAAAAAGAATGCCATTGCTTTTCATTGCTTTTATTTGACAAAACAATTGGGAAATTCTCGTTCTGCTAGAGTAAACTTGACTTGGAAATTTTTAACATTTTTAAATTTTCAATTGATTTTTTAAAATTAAAAAAAAACCTTGATGTACAATAAAGCCCAAGGTCGTTTACCCAAGTAAAGGGGGGCATTCACACTTGGTGTTTAGGGACTCTAGTGTTCAAGTCCCTTATCACCATTCTAGTCATTTAAGACTTAAACTTTCCTTATCATGAAGAATTTATGTTAAGCTAAACATTTACTTAACATTAAGCTATTGCCTCATTTAACATTGGGTGCCACCCTAGGATGCCACCTAGGTTTACATTTAACATTAATTCAACATTAAGTGTGAATGCACCATAAGAGTGTGCAAGGCAATAGTTGAGCACAACCCCAACTTCAGTAATGGCCTCACTGGAGGGCTTTACATAGCATGAAAAACAAAGTTACAGTAGTTTCTTTACTGCAGCTATTGAGATTCTCTTACCCCAATGGGGGAGCCAGCAGGAACCCCAGAACTATAGGGGAAAGAAGGTGGAAAGCCAGGGTCTTACATTTTGTGTAAAGCCCGGCCCAAAAACGGAAAGCTTGCCCACATGTTAAAGGGAAAAATGTACAGCTGGCGTGAACCAGCACCCACCAATGGGGCAGAGTGAATCAACAGCCACCAATGCACCAGTTGGCCGTTCTGTCCACTGGATGGGTTGCATTTTTTCATTCGGCGCCGGATGGGGTTCATCACAGTCGATTTCAATGTGTCGCCGACCACTGTACTTTTTTCTTTTTTCTTTTTTTTTTGTTCTTGGCCGTTTTTCCTGGACCTGACCTGACACATAGCTACCCTACTCACTTTCCTACCCTCATAAGTATTGCACCAACCTTGGTACCTTATTTATTATCCCCTACTGACATAGCTACCTTAATAACTAGTTATCCTACTGACCTAGCTATTGTACTAACCACCTACCCTACTAACCTAGCTACTTTATTAATTACATACCCTACTAACTTAACCATTAGGTTTAAGGTTGAGACACATAAATTAATTAATAAGTTTTTCACAAATGTATAATAATTAATCTAAAGTAGGCTAAATTTGGGGGGAAAATTTTAGGGTTTACACATATGTGAAGTAATATAATTACATTCTATATCTTCTTCAAAAAGAGTGGAAAAAATTAAGTTGGAGAGATCACACAAAGGTAAAAGACATATCTTTTCTTTTGGTTTTGTATGAATTTTATTTGATTGTTTTTAAAGATGAACGTATTTTGCATTATATAATTTGTATAATTTGTATAGTTTTTTGGGTTTAGGACATATATCATTAAGATTTTTTTTTGTTAGGGTTTGTATAATTAGGGTTGTAATAAAGCTTATGGTAAAATATCATTTGGATTTTTAAGGTTATGCTTTATTATTTAGTGTATAAGAATTTGGTTCATATATTTGAGAACTTAAGGTTTATACTCTAAATTTTGCTCATTGTATTGGTTTTTGATCTTTTCATTTATTTAGATCTATACCATAATTTGAATTTTCTTTGTTTCCATATGTTCCATAGTTGTTAGAGTTTAATATTTTCAAACCCGTTTTTGTACGAATTATGATTTTTTAGGGTTGCGTTTTCAATTGGGACTTTAAACTTTGGTGGAACGTTGTCATTTTTTATTCTTAAAGGTATGCATTTGTCTCTTGTTACTTTTTTTGTTTTTTTGTTTATATTTTCACAATTCAACCTCTTTTCATTTCCTAATTGTTGGATATAGAAAGGGCATCAAGTTTCATTAAGTATACAAGTATAGATAAAGGTTTTATATTTTTACATGGATATTTCATATTTAATATTTCTTTGTAGTTTATTTATAACACCTAATATATAAATAATGATATTATGGAATTATAATGTTGATCCATTTCAATACATATAATATTTTAGGGTTTAGGGTTTAAGGTTTAGGGTTGGGTTTTCACAGGTTAGGGTTGGGTAAAGCCTAAAACCCTAAACCCTACAAATATAGCTATTTGTTAAGTAACTTAATTAACTACCTGATAGGCTACCTACTTAATATAGGCCTATTATGTAATTTATTCATTAATGTAAACCTTCTAAGTTAATATCTTAGATGGTCTATGTAGGTATTGAAGGTGATTGAATTTATTAAGTAAACCTACTAGTCATATAGGTAATATAGTAGCCTAGGCCACGTAAGCCTAATAAGCATTTATGATAGTTTAATGTCTAATCTTTATTGTGTTATAACATTTTAAATTTAAAATAAAAGAATTTATCAAAAAGAAAGCACATTTTTCCATATAATTGTTATAAGTATATACTATTGGAATATGATTCAAGTTTAGAGTTTGGGAAACCCTAAATTAATTAACAATTTTTTTACAAATTAATAGTGGTTAAAATAAATCTATGGTGCATTATAGGGGGAATTTTATATGTAAAAAAATGCAATACATACTTTTAAAGAAATTGAAAGAGATCAGCTTGGAGATTAACAAATGGTAAGAAACACACCTTCTTTTATGTTTTGTCACAAATTTTATTTAATTATTAAAAATTATGGCTAAATTTACAAATGGTGAAAGTAAGTATGTGTGTGGATATTGTAAAATTATATGAAATCTTAACCCTAAATGCAATAGCCATATTCATGTTTATTTGAAAATAACCCATAAGTGAATAAAGTAAAACCTATAATGAAAGGGCAACCTTAAATGTAATACCCACATGTAAGGTCGCTTTGAAATACCTAATATGTAGTTTGGGTGTGCCTTTGAATGAAGACCAAGGCCTAGATGTAATACCTACATGCAAAATCATACTGAAATAATACATAGGTGATTGAAAGAAACCATATGTGAAGACCCTAAACCCTCAATGCAATACTCGCATGTAATGTCATTTCAAAAGTGGCCTGGGAACCAAAATTATGTCTTTTTATATACCTAAATTAATTATTATTCTAAATTAATTTTATGACAAAATGTAAGTTTTATAGTGAATGTAAAAACTAGCAACTATTATGGGACCTACATGCGGGTATTGCAAGAGATGCAAAAAACCAGTGGCTATATGGGAACTATATGCGGGTATTGCAAGGAATGTTTAAAAAACCCACTGGCTATTATGGGACCTATATGCGGGTATTACAACGAATGAAGACTATTAGCGATTTTTTGTGACCTATATGCGGGTATTGAAAGGAATGCAAAATGCCAGCAGTTATTATGGGATTTTTATGGGGGTATTGCAATGAATGTAAAATACATGTGGCTATTTTTGGACTTATATGCGGGTATTGCATTTTTGAAAATGGCCTTATGGAGTTCATAATAGAAAATGATGTAGGAATTATATATCAATTCTAAAACAATTTATACTAATGATATCCTTGTGTTTCAATTGTGATAAAACACAATTTTGTTCACCAATTTCCTGATCTAATGCAACAACACTTCGGTCACCAGTTGCTTCATTTGATGCAACAACATTTCGGTCACCAGTTGTTTCATCTGATGCAACAACACTTCGGTCATCAGTTGTTTCATTTGATGTAGCAACATTATGCTGAGCACCTCCCGCATCTGATGCAACAACATTTTGCTTAACAATTCCCGCATCTGATGTAGCAACATCTTGTTAAACAATTCCCGTATCTGGTGTAGCAATTCCCACATTTGATGCAACAACATTTTGCTAACCAATTGTCGCATCTGATGCAGCAATATTTTCCTCAACAATTGCCACATCTAATGCAGTAACATGTGACTCAACCACCTCATCTTCTCTAGCAACATATGGCAGAAGAATCGCCTCCTCTGACACAACAACACTTGGCAGAACAATTCCCTCATCTACTGTAGCAACATTTTGCTTATTAACTTCCAACTCTCCACTAGAGCTTTTCCTTAGTCTTTTTCCCCTACCCATTACAACCTCCAACCCTAAACAAAAGACCGCTAATTATTGTTAAATGTAAACTCTAATGAACTAAACCATAAGCAATAACAAATAAATAAATAAAAATCCGCCACCATAGAGGAAGCTGACGACATTGCTGCCGTCCCCTTCTTCGCAACAAAACCACAAAGAAAGGCGGAGGTCGCCATTTCCTTGCAGCAAAGCCATCGAAGAAGGTGGTGGCAGTTGTTGTCTTCTTTTTTAATATAAAGTTGCTTCCGTCGTCGCCTTCTTCTCTCTACTACAAAAAAAAGAAAAAAAAGAAGGCGCTTGTAGTAACCTTCTTTGTTATGCTACAAGAAGAAAAAAGAAAAAAACAACGACAGCAAAGTTGTCGTCACCTTCTTCGCTGTGCTGCAGCGCAACAAAAAAAAATGAAGACATAAAAAAAAAATGAAGAAGGCGACGACAGCAAGAAGGCTGTTGTCGCCTTCTTCTTTTTTCTCTTCCGCTGCCAAAAAAAAAAAAAAAAAAGGCGACGGCAGCCTTCTTGTTGCCATCGCCTTCTTTGGTCCACCTTCTTGCACTCAAAAAAAAAAAGGCGATGGCAACCTTCTTGCTACCATCACCTTCTTGTATTCAAAAAGAAGAAGAAGGCGACAACAGCAAAGCTATCGTTGCCTTCTTCGTTGCGTTACAGATGAACTGCAGTTTAGCAAAGGAAGAAGAAGGTCATCGCCTTCTTTTTTTTATCTTTCGCTGCCATAAAAAGAAAAGAAGAAGGCAACGGCAACCTTCTTGTTGCCGTCGCCTTCTTCCAGTCAAAAAAAAAAAGAAGGCGACGATAACCTTCTTGCTGTCATCGCCTTCTTGTAGTAAAAAAGAAGAAGAAGGCGACGACAATGCCATCGCCTTCTTCTTTTTTCTCTTCCACTGCCAAAAAAAGGAAAAGAAGAAGGCGATGATAGCCTTCTTGTTGCTGTCGCCTTCTTGTAGTAAAAAAAACGAAGAAGGCGATGGCAGTAAAGCTCCTGTCTCCTTTTTCGCCGCGCTTCAACTGAGTTGTAGCTCAGCAAAGGAAGAAGAAGGCGATGGCAATGTTGTCGCCTTCTTCTTTTTTCTCTTCCGCTGCCAAAAAAAGGAAAAGAAGAAGGCGATGGTAACCTTCTTGTTGTCGTCGCCTTCTTGTAGTAAAAAAAGAAAAGAAGGCGATGGCAGCTCAACATAGGAAGAAGAAGGTAATGGTAGTGTCGTCGCCTTCTTCGCTGCGTTGCAGCTTAGCAAAGGAAGAAGAAGGTGACGACAATGCTGTCACCTTCTTTTTTTTCTTCTTCCGCTGCAAAAAAGAAGAAGAAGAAGGTGACGGCAGTGTTGTTGTCGTCACTTTCTTTGCGGAAAAAGAAGAAGGAGAAGAAGAAGAGGAAGAAAAAGAAGGAGAAGAAGAAGAGGAAGAAAAAGAAGGAGAAGAAGAAGAGGAAGAAAAAGAAGGAGAAGAAGAAGAGGAAGAAAAAGAAGGAGAAGAAGAAGAAGAAGAAGGAGAAGAAGAAGAGGAAGAAGAAGAAGGAAAAGAAAAAGAAGAAGAAGAGGAAGAAGAAGAAGGAGAAGAAGAAGAAGAAGAAGAAGAAGAGGAAACCCTTCTTTGCTACGCTGCGCTATTGTAGTGCAGCGATGCCTTTTCAAACAAAACAAACACAAAAAAAAAAAAAAAGGTAAGCATCTTACCTGATCGTGGGTGCGTGGGTCTCACTCCGACTCCAGCCGCTTGAGCTCCCGCTCCACAGCTCGAGCTTCTACTCCACAACTCGAGCTCTGGCGATGGAGTGAGGGGGGGTGGGGTTCGTAGGTGGTAGGTAGGAGGGGGGAGGTAGGTGGGGCAAAGAAGAGGTGAAAAAAAAAACACCTCAAGCAGGGAGGATGTTCATCCGCAAATGGGCTGAACGGGCTCATCCTCAACCGGTGCATTGGTGGCTACTAGTTCACTCCAGCCCCCACCAATGCACCGGTTGGTCGTTCTGTCCATGGGATGAGCTGCATTTTTCATCCAGTCTCTATCAGTCAACCTTTTTCGGTTTATGAGCTATGAATTTTTTTTGGGGGGCTGCTTGTTTCTCAACCCTAACCTCCATACTACCCTACTGACCTAGTTATCTTATTGACTTAGAAACCTTAATAAGCTACAGCTTGGCCCTATCGACCAATTAACAATCAACCCCTTTCTATCTACATACTTACCTTCTATTTTTTCATTGGTTAAAATTTTAATATTTGGTCCAAAGTTTTTAATTTTTTTAACTAAACCTTTGTTTCTTAACAAAACTTATATTTTTTCATGATTAAACCTCTATTTCTTAGCAAAAACTTTTGAATTTTTTGTTATATTTTTATATATTTTTTATCTCTTGACAAAACTTTTATTTTTTCTGAATTAAACTTTTATATTTGACCCAAAAAATTTACTTTCAAGCTAAACATTAGCTTTCAACAAAAAAAATAAAATTCTAACTATTTTTTTTTTTTGGGCTAAACCTTTACCTTTTGACAAAACCAATAACTTTTATTGATTAAATTTTTACCTTTCAACAAAACCTCTTTATTTATTGGGTAAACCACGCAAAACCTTTATTTATTTATAGTTAAACCTTTACCTCTCAACAAAATTAATTTTTTACTTAATTAAATTTTTACCTTTCGACCAAACCTTTTATTTATTGGGTAAACCACTACCTTTTGGGAGAACCTTTTTTTTTTTTTGGCTAAACTTTTATCTCTCAACAAAATTAATATTTTTACTTGGCTAAACTTTCACCTCTTGACAAAACATTTGGTTAAACTTTTACCTTTTAGCAAAACCAATATTTTTTTTTGGCTAAATTTTTACCTTTTGACAAAATTTCTTTACTTATTAATTAAACCACTACTTCTTGATAAAACTTTTACATATTCTTAGTTAAACCCTTATTTTTTAGCAAATTATTATTATTATTTTTTATTAAACTTCTACCTTTCAACAAAACCCCTTTATTTTTTTGTTAAACCTCTATATATTAACAAAAATAATATTTTTTCTTGGTTAAACATTTATATATTGGCAAAATTAATATGTTTTCTTGGTTAAATGTCCACCTCTTGGGAAAACCAATTTCTTTTCTTAGTTAACTTCTACCTTTGTTGCCCAAATTTTTTACATTTTTTGATTAAATCACCATGTCACAACCCTAGCTTTGGGCTCACGACCAAGGCAAGGGCTTGCAAAGTTGTGGGCCAAAAAGGAAGTTCGCGAAGGAAGGAAAGTGTGACGGAATGAACCCTCACATTCCCAAAAGAGCTTCCATTTTGGGAGTTGGAATCCCAGTGAACTCCCGAATGTTCAGAGAGCAATTGCAAGAGTCAAAATCCAATGGCTCGAAAAGTTTTTTTATATCATTAAAAAGCTATTGAAACATAGATGTCTAAAATGGGCTCGCATCACCCATTTGGACATCTGAAATAGAAGTTATGGCCAAAAGAAGGGCCGGAAGTCAAATTGACAGTTTGATTCCTAACCATTAAAAGTCAAGAATCACCCCAATTTCCTTGTGAGCAATTGGCGTGCAACATACTGTTGGAAAGCTCTCAACGAGGGCTACAACTTTGTTTTTGACTTCGTGTCAATTGGAGGTCTGAACACAAAGTTATGGGGCCCCAAAGTCACATTAGTCCCAACTTTGGTAATTTTAGGACTCCCATTTGGGAGTCCAGGAACAAAATGTTATTTAGATGTGGGCCTCATGTAGAGACATAGAGTATACTATAAGGGGGAAGGTGGTGGTTTCCCCCAAGCCCGGGCTGTGGTGAGTCTTATGAATCCAAGTTTGCTTGTGGCTCGTCCTAGCACCAAAAGTGCTCAAACTATGCACTAACCACCTTGTGTTAGTTTTGTGCAAGTTTGTGTGAGTAGTTGATGCTTATCACTCATCCTAGTCCCATCCTAGAACTCCAGCACACCCCTCTACCCCTCAAAGTGCTGCGAGCCAGGGAACGTGCCTCAACTCCTTGTTTTTCCGTTGTCTTTAGTTTAGACTCACATCTGAGTCCATTAAGGGGCTTGGGAGCATGTCACGCCACCTCTTTAGTGTTGTTCATACATAAGAAAATCCTAAAGGTATTGTGAAAAGTGATGATTATCATCAATGAAGGTATTGCAAAAATCAATGCATTTAGAGTTGAATGGAATTTCAACACATTTTTAAAACAATTTTGCAATTTTTAAAAAAAATGGATAAATTTCATTAACCCACTGTAACTCACAATGCAATACTTCATCTATTATTAATGAATTTTACTAATTACCCAATATGTAATACTCGCATCCAAAACAATTATGAATTAGAAAACCAAACAAGTATTACAAGTTATACCCAATATGCAATACTTGCATCAAGTGTCATGCAAAAACTAACATTTGTTCATCCAAACTTACCATAGTTGGAACTTTGACCTCAAAATGTAATACCCACATTGGTATTATGCCAAAACCACATGTCAAACATGACACATGCCATGAAGGGCACAAAAATTACAAAGACAAAGGATAGGCCTAAATCAAACTATAAAACACAACAAGAAATTCAAAACAAAAACAGAAAGGTGAAAGACAAAAACACAAAGTGTGTAAAACAAAAACAAAGAATTTTTTTTATTATGTTAAAATATGAAGACCTGAACATGAAAAGACCAAAACAAGGTTATGGTTCAAGATTGTACCTTAAACTAGTGTTGAACATATTAAAGGTAATGAGGGTCATACCTTTATTTACACCCTTTTGAGGACCTAACTCAAGGAAACTTGCATAGAAATTTCCATGTGTCCACCAACCAACTAAGCTTTTAAAAAGACTTCCTATTTATAAATGAATTAAAAGTGAACTAAAATTTAATCTTGAATTGATTAAAAAATGAATGAAAGTTACCAAAATGTATAGTTCAACATTCAAACAATTATCATTGAACATGTGGCAACACCATGATTAAATAAAGTTGTAGGTACTAACTTAGCCTAACTTAACTACCTACTTATATACATAATACCTACCTACTTATATTTACTTACTATAATTAGCCTATGAACTAATTAACTACTTATTACTTACTTACATCACAAGTTTAACATGTGAAAATAATGAAAGTCAAGCAAAATTTGTTCATTTATAGGTTCGTACACTTTACATACAAATATCATGTGTTGAAAACATGTTTGACACATGGATAAATGTGTTAACAAATGAAGTATGAACCTTTGAATGAACAAATGTCACACAAATTTCACATCTTCCTATAAATCTATGTGTTTTGAAAATGTGTTTCCAATGCATGATATTAATTCATGAAATGTATGAATTATGAATGAATGAATTTTGGATGATTTCCATTACTAAATCATGAAATGCTAAGTTTATGATGTACTAATTACAAAGGTAAATTTAATATATAACTAAGTAAGTAAATAGGTGATATGTAGGTAGGTTATAGGTGATGGTAATTTATGTACTAATCATTTACTTTCTTACCTATTGTTACTTACACCTTATTTACATAAATTAATTAACTACTTAAACATGTTACCAACCTTGAATTCAAACTTTTGGTAAGGTTGAAACAAAGTTGCAAGAATAGTTGGAAAAAAATCACAAAAAAATGTGATTAAGTTATAAGTATAATCAACATTTAATCAATTTTTTTTACCACTTTTCCATCCATTTGCAAAAAATATTCACCAAAATAATTAATGAATAACTTGTGATTTAACCACATCATCACATATCCATGCCACATCATCACATATTGTTGACATGGACCATGGAAGGTGCCATGACATGACATGATGTCATTGTACAATTGACATTTTAAATACAATTCAATTGAATTATTTTTTGGATTAAAAATATATCAAAGGTAAACCCTAGTCAATGGTAAACACCATACGATTACTAATTTAGTTGATTTATTTGGTAGGTATAGTCATTGATGTGAAATTCCTTCAAATTAAAATAATTATGTAGTGAAAATATGATTGAAAATTATGTGTAGTTGAAAGCTTGTTAGTAAAAATAAAAAATAAAAATCCTAGGGATTTTTTCATGGCATGAAAGTTGAAAGATCATTTTTTTGGTGTTATCAATTATCCTTTTACTAAAGAACTAGAGTTTTATATTCATTTGTTTGGTCTATTAATGCAATTTGCAAACTTGTGAAAGATCAAAACTATGTCATTTTTGTTTTTCTTCATCAGCTACTCAAAAAGTTTCATCCAATTATTATTTTGTTGCATGTTTTTTTCATCATTTTGTTTATATTCGTTGTCATTTGTTTTTCATCTTGTTTGCAATTGGTTCATGTTTAATTTGTGCACCATTGCTTTTGAAGTCCGTTGATTCTTGGTTGTTTCATACACCATCATTTATGAGGTTGACAATGATGATTTGTTTTGTGTCAATATTGTTTCTATTGGTCACATGCTTTTTTTTGTAACGGAAAAAAGGGAAAATATAGAAATATAAAGATTAAAAAAATTTCCTTCCATAATTTTGGAAATTATTGTTACAAGTTGGCAAGGATCATTCAAGACTTTAGAAAGCCTTACACCTTGAAGGAGTGTAATCAAATTCTAGATCCATATGGATTTTAATGAAACTAATGCAATGGCAATTTTAAAGGCTTAGTCAATTTTAACTATATTATGTTGTCCATTTCCAAATTCTTTTTGAATGGATTTGGATCAAACCAAGTTGATATTGACTAGAGTTTTAACAATCCAATTTTGGACTCATTTTGGTTTAATTTCATCCAATTTTGAATTGAAGTTTTGATATGATGTATTCAATTTGTTTAAGCTAGATCCATCTTGTTAGATTTTCAAAGAGTTGAACCTATTACATGGGCTTACACAAAGGAAATCTAAAACATTTCAATATTTCTTGAACTATATTCTTTTTTTCATGTAATTTCATCCATATACCTTCCTCATATATGTAGGTTTAAATCACAATATTCGTAAATGAAGTTTAATATAATTAAAGGAATCCCGCATATGACATTTTGCAAATGAATATGATGTCTATTTGTACATGTAGTACAATATTTTTTTGTTAGGGAAAAAAATTGGCTATTTAAGGGATTTTGTTTCCATGATCCTTTCTTTCATAGGTCAAGAATGTGTATAATTAGATGAACAATTGGGCAACAATTAGATGAAAAATTTAATTCACTTCGTCCATAAAATTTTATGATTTCATGGTTCATAATTTGTTTTTTTATTGTCTTGTTGCAACTTTTTAGATTTAAAATCATCCTAAAATTAAAGGTGTTACATTTCTTGTCGTATATACGTTTAATATGATTTGAATGTTTTGAATGAATTTTATTATTTTATAGTTTTACAAAGTTTGAAACAATTGTCATGACCTTAAACTTGGGTTTGTGACCAACATTTTGGTAAATGAGAAAATTAAAATAAAATAAACTAAAAATTTGAGGAGATACAAGGGCTAGAGATGACACATTGACACAATGAAAAACAAAAAAAGTGGGAATCAAAAGGGGTTTTCCAAGAATTCAAAGACATGTTTTTAATTTAGAATCCTTAACTTTCAAAATGTCATGAACATTTATAGGAGAAATTGGAAGGAAAAGTGTGTATGTGGTTAATAATCCTTTGGACCATTGGAAATACTAAAACAATTATAAGATGTTAAATTCATATGTCTTCATTGAAATTCTTCATTATGTGATTACTTGAAGCTTTAAAACACAAGTGTTCTAAAGAACCCCAAGCATTTAAAGCATAATGTGAAGAGACAAATCATGTCGAAATTGGGTAAGTTAAACCTAGATGGAGGTTTCCAAAATGATAATATAGTAAACCTACAATTGATAATATTTATGTGTATACACTATGTTTTGATCACACTAGATATTTTAATCTAATGGAGGATGCATGAAAGAACATGATATTGACATGTAGTTTTAATGAAGGATTACCTTGTGAAAGTATTGCCTCCTATGAAAGTCATAATTTATTTTGATTCAAATTGAACCCAAATCACATCAAATCTTATTTTTGTTTTCCTTGCATAGGATAAAAGGTTGAATATTTCTCATTGGTAAAATTATATGCGTTTGATGCATCTTAGAACTTTTGTTACTAGACCATAGTCATGAGGAGTTGAGTATATTCAAAGCTTTTGAAATCTTTCTTGCATGCTTATATATGCCACCCACATCAATAGTAAAAAACTAATTTAAGCTAAAGTTTTGTAATTCAAAAATTTGCTTATATCCAACAAATGATTATGCATAGGTTGGCTTAATTGAAAAAAATTCGTAACATTTTTTCATCTTTGGAGTTTCAAAAAAATTATTTCAAGGGCTTCATAATTTCTGAAATTATGAGCATTTCAAATTCCACTTTGTTTGCAAATGATGATGCTCTAAGAAAAAATTCATGATCTTTCTCTTCATTTTTAGAAATTAATTAATTTTTTCATTTGCAACTTTTTCTTCTTGATTCTTTTGTTAAGTTCTATCTCCTGTATGTTTTGTTTTGAGGTAGTAAACATCATGGTTTAATCTTCTGATTTTCATTACTAATCTTGTGATAGAAACTCAATAATGTATACAATAAATGAATTCAACTTCCATGCATTAGTTGCGAGGAATTTGAGAAGCTAATGGGCATGTTATGGTAATGTAATATATACTATACACATTGCAATTGAAGTTCATTGAACAAGCATGTAAATTGTATCGATAGTTCAAACCACTAGTTAATCAGTCCTTTGTTTTTTGGTATCGAGTGTCTTATTTCTTTTCTCTAATTGTTGCCTTAAAGATCTTTATAACCTTATCTTTAAGTCATTTCTTGATTCTATTCAAGTTGGTATAAATTGCAAGTACATAAAACACAAGAATGGGAAATTTCTCATACTTATAAGACTTTAACAAGGAAGAATGAAAGTTACAATTGATTACAAGCATGGCAATTTGAGACCAAATAATGAATTCTGCCTCCTTTTCGGAATAGATAATTGTTGAAGAAGGAGAATGGTGTTACACAAAGTCTGATGTCGGAATATGTGCCAATTATTCATCAGATATTTGGAATTACTAGACTAGGATGAGAGATCATGCAATGCAATGTAGGAAATGGGGGGTGCATATGATTATGGAGATAACAAGCTTTTATCATAGCAAGGTATGTGAAAGTATAATACACAAATTTCATTGCAAATTGGCTTAAATATGTGGAACTTGTCGAACTTCATGCAGATTGTGGTTTTCACATGGCAATAGGGGGAAAGCCTGATGGAACAAACACAGATTGAGCGTTGTAATGCAGAAATTGAGATCTTTGATTAACACGTATCAAAATTCAATTGCTGCAACAAGATTTGGTCAATTTCAACAGCTGCATAGCAACAACAGCAGCAGGGCTCATGTATATAGTTCCGTTCTTTCAACCAAAGAGAGAGGAACCTGATTGCCAAAATGCTTCTCACAGACACAGAGATCTATGAAGAAGTCAACCTGCATGAAAAAGCAGCTCAGCTTTTGACAAGATTGCAGCTCATGTAATGGAAGCTGGCTAGCATTCTGTGGTCCAGACGTCCAGACTCCAGACATCAGTTTCCCCTTTCCCCTATTCCACAATTATCCTGACTGACTGAGCTGCAAAGGACGGTTCAATTTCCTAGAGATCAGGCATTTGTGAATAGAATCTGTGACAATTTGTGCAATTTGAATCTCTTGCTCCAGATCAACATTTGTGAATAGGTGTAGGTACCCACTATCCACCCTCTTAGGAACGGGGTACTAGGCTAGGCAAAAATACGTGATGAACACAAATAGTTGTGAATAGAAATTCTGCCTCGCCAAATGAGCTCATGCAGCATGCACCCAATAGATCCAGTTTTCTTTCTTTTGAGGAGGGTGGGGGCTGTTGGTTTTTTTGAATATTTTTGGTTCTCAATGTGTTCCCATCAAGTCCCCACTGTGTTCACATCAAGTTCCCAATCTGTTCTCAGCAGGTTCACCAAGTTCCTAATGCGTTCCCTAATCTGTTCCCAAAAGCTCCTCACTTTATCCCATATGCTTTGCCCAGCAATGTCCTCTTGGAACCCATATAGCTGGGCCAATATTCAGATATCTGCACTCTTGTGTGTCCAGTAGTACTTGTAAGATCCAAGACGTTTTAGTGATAAGCAAATCAGAATCATTGCAGGAAAAAATCTGAACTTCAAATTGCTGCTCCAGAACAGCATTTGTATGTCTCTTGTCTCCTCCCACGCATTTTCTGATTAATGAGTAAAGGGGTGTTTGCTGTTTCCCCTCCGCACTTGTGGCTCTCTCTCTCTCCTGAACAGGAACGTGTGACAAGTTGTTGCACTTGAATCTGCTGCTCCTATACCCAAAACCTCGAGTATGTCATCGGGAGGACAACAGTGAGTACACAGACAAGGTTTCAGTCTCCTCAGAAATGACATGCTTGCTGAGCTTTCTTGCATTTTGATTAGGAATTCATGGTACTTTTATTTTCTCTCTTGATAATATGAGGTGTTTAGGGTTTAGGGGATTTGGCGTGGAGGTGCATTGGATCATGATATTGCCAATTGGATTTGTGGCACAAACTTTTTGAACTCAGATGCTGCTGATTTCCAACAAAGGTTTGTCTTTTAACCCAATTGCTAATAATGTTCATGAAAGTGGACATAACCACACTCATTCTAAATTCTCTTAGCTTTGGTTTTGTCTGGCAAACCCGTGTTTTCAAATACATAATCTGACTGAAAGAACGGTTACTTTTCAAAAGTTGTTATGGGGTACTCTGCACAATTTCTGTTATCTCTTTTTCTTGGATGACAGTTGATATTAGCTTACTGCATATCATAGTTGGGTTTTTTTCTATCTAGAACATGAAAGCATTCTGTTGTGTAAATTTGTTCAAGTGTCAAATTTCAAAGACTGGTTCAGGGTTCAGGGTTTAGGAGTCAGCTCCAGAAGCCCTGAAAGATTTGCTGTTTCTTTACCATTAGCCAATGTTTGAAGTTCGCTTCATTTGATAATTTTATTGATTCTTGGGGTAGTTCCAAACAGTCATATACTTAAAATCTTATTGTACATTTTCCAGGACATTATCAACTATGTCAATTCCAGTGTGGATTCAAATACCGTAGCCATGGCTTGCAAGGTACTAACTAATTACTTTTGAAATTTCCAAGTTTTGAAAATATGTGCCTGCAATGGCAAAAATCTGAATGAAGCTCTTAAGTACAACATGTAGCTTCATTATTTAATATAATATAATGTCAAATTATAAATTATTTTTATTGCTGAACATAACTGATTTAAAAAATAAATTATTAGGCACCTAAGCCCTTGCTGCCGAACCAGTCTAGGTGGTAGGGTACTACAGGTAGACAGAATTCAAGTCCTTCTGAAGAAATATAGAAACCTAGATTAACACCAAAAACTAATCTGACTCAATAAAGTTATCAGTAAAGTCACCCTGTCTTCACCCTGTCTTTGGGCCTGCTTTCACCCCCTTTCCTCTCTTTCAGTGGTATCTGCAAAGTAAGGAAATTTTATTAAATCTCAGTATGAAATGCTGAAACTCAGCATTTAATGCACAAGGTTCGAAAGTATTATAGTAGTTTTACAGGTAGGAGCAGTGAAAATATACGTAACAGCAGTGGAGGCGCTCAGGAAAAAGGAAAGACAGGATGAAACTCAGTTTACCACCAAAACTGGTGGCAAAACTAGTTTGGGTCCCAGTTATTTTGCATTGTAGAATTTTCATTCCTAGTTATGCGTTTGATGCCCTATTATGCTGAAACTAGTCGTTCTCGCCCTGCAATCTTGAGACTTTACAGATAAGTCTAATACTTGAAAACTGGAGATATGTTTCCTTCTGCTCGCCTTTGACCAACTAGGCAGTTGTTTTTATTGTACAACCCATGTGCATCAGTTGCAACAAGCAGTGACTGTGTACCTTGTGGCAGATTCAAACTTCAAACCAGGGATAGTTTAAAAGGGAAATGTTCCATTTGAAGTTGGGAGAAAATGAACTCACATTTTGAGGGATTTTGTTAGGGGGTTTTAAATTGTGACACACACAATTTGTTTTTTTTTCTCAAAGTCATTGTTTCAGTGTTTTGAAGGAATTCAAGGTGTGAAACCAAAGGTAGGGTTGCTTGGGCCTTTAAAAGTGTACAATTATATTAAAAAATCAGAGACCTGCATCTTCATCTTGGGAGCACACACCACCCCCCTCATTGAAAAAGAAGCAGAGGATCATAGGATACCAATAATACAAATCAATAATACAACTCTCAGATTCCCTATAGATATACTATCACACACTTGTAGAAAATTCAATCCCACCCAAACACAAGCACAAAAAGGCAAGCACTTTAAGAGAGAGAGAGAGAGGAAAAAAAAACCAGTTCATGGTTGTTGGTAACCATATATGCAAAAAATTTGATGGAAAGTTTTCTAAGTATTGGATTTGAAATGTGATTTGGAACCCTATAGAAAGGTGCATTCACACTTGATGTTAGGGACTCTAGTGCTGAGTCCCCTAACATCATGCTAGCCATTTAGCACTTTAAACCTAGTTATCATGGAAATTTTATGTTAACATTCACTTATCATTAAGCTATCGCCCATTTAACATTGGTGCCACCTAGGATGCCAGCTAGATTTTCATTCATCAAGTGTGAATGCACCATAAGGTTGTCAAGTTATCAGTTTCTTTCACAAACAAAATCGAAGAAACTGGATGGTCACATATTTTTCACACAAAAGAACTTACAAAATTGCTTTGGTGATATATCTAGAAGCTCACTACCTCTGGGCCTTACCGGA
>Ga0209611_10000222_pt1 | contig 74248 bp, 58 predicted proteins | sample S1TSphgellanicum_3_FD_187693 | JGI IMG/M metagenome (GOLD analysis project Ga0209611, IMG submission 187693) | Host-associated microbial communities from peat moss isolated from Minnesota, USA - S1T2_Fc - Sphagnum magellanicum MG (SPAdes) (version 2) | ecosystem: Host-associated > Plants > Peat...
TGGCCAACACATGAGAAGGAAATGTGGGCGGTCATACATTGTCTCAAGACTTGGGGCCATTACATAGGCTCCAAAGATGTGGTGGTGTGGACCGACAATGTGACCTTGAAGTATTTTGCCACTCAACTCAAGTTGTCTTCAAAACAAGTGAGATGGCAAGACACATTGGCCTTGTTCAATGTACACATTCGACATAAGCCCAAAAAGGAAAATGTGGTACCTGATGCGCTAAGTCGAAAGCACCAACTTAAAGTGGTGTATGTGGGGGAAACAAAACTTCAAAAGGAAGTTTGACTAGCGAGCCGTCGTGACAAATTTGCCAAGAAAATGAAGTAAAACATTCAAAATGGAGCCAAGTCACACTTCCAATTACGAAATGGACTATTATGGTATAAGTAAAATCAATTTTATGTTCCAGAAGGGAGGATGAGGGGTGTGTTTTTGAAGGAATGTCATGATGGGCTGCTTGCGGGCCATGGTGGTGCAAAACGCACCATAACATTCCTTAAGAAGTCCTACTATTGGCCCAACTTGAAAGACGATATAGAGGAATATGTGAAAACTTATTTGACATGCCAATAAAATCAAACATTCAACAAGAAGTAAACAAGCTTGTTACAACCTTTGCCAATTCCTGAAGGGTCGTGGGAAAGTGTGTCCATGGATTTCATGGTAAACTTGCCCCCATCAAGGGGTTTTGATGCCATCATGGTGGTGGTGGATTAATTTAACAAGATGGCACATTTCATTCCCACCAAAGATAGTGCCACAGCCCAAGAGACGAGAAGGTTGTTCTTCACACACATGTTTAAGCATCACGGCCTTCCAAAGGACATAATTTCAGATCGAAACCCAAAGTTCACAAGCAAGTTTTGGCAAACCCTATGGAAACGAATGGGGTTGAAGTTCAAGATGAGCACTTCCTTCCGCCCCCAAACCGATGGACAAACTGAAAGGGTGAACTTGGTTATCCAACAATTCCTGAGGAATTGTGTTATAATGGATCAATAAGATTGGGTGGACCACTTGGAGTTAGCCGAGTTTTGTTACAACGACTCGGAACACTTCACAACTAGGTCCACCCCCTTTCAAATGGTGACAGGCAAGTCACCAATTGTGCCCATGACTTGGGCAACACATGGACAACCCCCGAGTGATGCAAGTGAGGAAATGCCGATGGTCACATAACTTGATGAAAAAAGGCAGCGCCTATGGGAGGTGGCAAAGGCTAATTTGGAAAAGACGCACAAGCGATACAAGGATTTTGCGGACAAGTCTTGACGAGAGGTGAAGTTCCAAGAAAGGGATGAAGTGTGGTTAAACATCAAGAATTTTCGATTGCTAGAAGGTTTGAGTCACAAGTTCTTGGGCCCATATGTGGGCCCATTCAAAGTGTTCGAAAAGAAACTTTTCGACACTTATAAGTTAAATTATCGAAAAATCTTAGAGTTCACCCCACATCTCATGTTTCTTTTTTGAAGCCGATCACCCGCAATGCCTCAAGGCCTAATCGAAAGCACAACTCAAGGCCTTCACTAGACTTGGTTCATAATGAACCAAAATTTGAAGTGGAGGCCGTGTTCAAGTCAAGGCAACTAAGAGGACAAGAATGGGAATACTTAGTTAAGTGGAAAGGATACCATTCAATAGAGGCATCTTAGGTGAATGAATCCAATATGGAACATGCCCAAGAAGCCATAGAAGAATTCCACACTAGACTGGCAAAGAAGAGACGTAAAACGTGATGAGGACATCACCTTTCTTTTAGTGGGGCAGGGAGTCACAGAAAAATGTACCACATCAAGTTACAAATGAAATAAAGGCTAAAAAACTTCCAAAAGATTGTATCATGAAAATAATGTATAAATGCAAATAGGGTTGTCAAGTTGACATTGGACAAATGGAACTTTCTTGTGTAGGCCCAAATCAAAACCAAACTCCTACCTTGGGGTTAAGAGAAACCTTGACCCCTAAAAATGAGGTAAGCAAGGTGAACTTGTGGGGACATGCACAAGCTTTAAGTGCATCCCAAAGGGTTGGTTGGTAGTGGCGGCTAACGCGGGAAGTCATGACCTTGTTCACGTACTTTAATCGTGTGGTTTGGGATTTGGGTTTTTGTAAAACCCAAATGTTATTTCTTGTACCTTGATAAGCAACCCTCTTAGTTAAGGCTTGATTGTTATGATCAAGGCGCAAGTTGGGGAAAGGAGTCATGTCAAGTAGCTTAGGTCCAGATTAGACTTGACTTGAGTTCCTCATGAGGGGAAGGTTGAAATAATGGCCTCCCAAATGAAGGCTTCGTCAATTAGACTAGTTTAGGTCTTTTGATGGAACAAAGGTTAAAGGTTTTTCATGAGATACCCTTGGACTTGCCAAAAAAATGTTGGAAAATTGGGGACGCCTAAGTTAGCTTGAGACAAGGTCTTATTACAAAAGTTGGCACTTGATGGCCAAGGATCCAAAAGAAAGCAATTACAATTCTGGAAAGAAATTCTAAGTGTCAATGAGGACATTGACCTTTCTTCTAGTGGGGGAGAGTGTGGCAACTTTACTTTGAAAAAATGTGAGGATGAAACTCACACTCCCAAAGTTGGGACTTGGGAGTCCTTCGGGACTCTCGAAACTTTATAGTTTGATTGCAGGGATCAAAACACCTCGCATTGGGGTGTTCTTTATATCATTTGAATGTTAGCGAAGTGTAGATGTCGAAAATGGGCTTGCATGGGCCATTTGGACATTTTTAGCACAAGTTATGGCAAAAAGAAGGGGTTGAGAGTCAAACTGGCAGATTGATTCCCGGCCACTAAAAGTCGGGAATCGACCCAACCTTGATGCGTGCAGGTGGAGTGTAATACACCGTTGGAAAGCTCTTGAGGAGAGCTACAAGTTTGCTTGAAACCTCATCCCAATCGGAGGTTTGAGCAAAAAGTTATGACTTCGCAAAGTTTCGGGAATCCAAACCAGGATAGTTTCGGGACTCCTCCTTGGGAATCCCGGGACAAAAAGCCATTCGGATGTGGGTGTTGCGGAGAGGCACATAGTATACTATATGGGGGAAGGTGGTGGCTTACCCCAAGTCCGGGCCGTGATGAGTCATGTGAGTCTAGAGTTGCCCATGGCTTGTCCTAGCACTAAGAGTGCTCCAGAAAGTGAATTAACCAACTTGTTGGTTGGTTTGATGCAGGTTCGAGTAAGTAAGTAAAGTTTTTCACTCTTCCTAGTCCCATCCTAGAGCTTCAGCATGCCTCTCTACCCTTTTTAGTGCTGAGAGCTAAGAGCGTGCTGAGAGTTCTTCACAATTCTGCTGTTGAATAACTTAGACCCAACTTGGGTCTAACTAGGAACTTGGGAACGTGTCAGAACAATTGTTTAATATTTTGATTTGTGGATATTTACATGAAAAAATCAATCATTAATACTTTGATCGTTCTAAAGATGGAAGGTTGAACAAGATAAACATGACAAGCACCAAAATGTTCTTTCACAAAATGTACATTTTAAATGTGTGCAAATTGAATATTCAAATTACAATTTCCTTTACGAAAAATAAGAAGAGAACATGTTAGGTTTCCATGGCTAGAGCTTTTACAATCCCTTTACACACATAAATGGATGTATGTCCTTTAATAAACCCTAACAATGTACAAATATACAACTATTCAACCTTTTCAGTGCAAAGTTCTAAGACATTATGAGATTTATATGTTTTAAAAGCACATTAGGGTGTCACAATTTCGGCATATTAGAGTCCCTTTTCAAAGTTCTTTTTTAGTGTAATTGAAAACTAGCTTAAAATATGAATATTTAGATGATATTGAAAATAACAATTTTTTTCCATTTTTAATTTCAAATCATGATGCTATAAGACATATAAAGAATATTTCAAAAGAAATTATTTAAAAATAATTATTTTTAAATGCTTAAATTTTGTTTTGAAATAATTATAATTTTTGGAATTTTAAAAAGTCCATAACATAATAAATTAAAATCACATTCCATTCATTCAATGGATCTTTAGTTGTTTAAACATAATTCATCTAATGTTTCAAAGTTTCAAACACATAAGATTAACACATTATAAAATAAAAGTCCATATCCATGAGTTTTGCAGGTGTGACAAAAAATGTGGGCAAAATTCAAAAGTCCATTACTTATTGGTTATCCACAATTTTGATTTGATTTTTTCATTTTTGAAAGGTTGATTATGATAGCTTTAGATAAGCGAATATCTTTTTTTATTATTTCAATGGATCTTATTTTATTTATTTATTTGTACATAAAGAATAAAGAAAAAACTTCCATTGTGACGTCCATATAAGGTCACTGTAGTGTGCAAACACCCTATTCAAGTACCAACAAACTAGTTGTGGATCTTCTCATTATAATTGTAAGTATAAAGAAAATAACAATTGTTCACAATGGGTGGCATCAAAAGCACTCGGGAAATGCATTAGATACATAGTTTGTCTCATAATTCAAAAACAATAATCCATATATGGGTTGTTCTTGTTGAATATTTTTACTTTTGTGCCTCACCACATGTTTGTGTCCAATGCCATTCAAAGACAAATCAAGTAGAACTTACTTTCATTGCAAGAAATTTGATAATTTTAAGGTATGGGGTGTGTCCTAATTGCCAATGATTTTATGAATTTTTTGAATCATGTTAGGTGGTGTTTTAATTATAAGATTTTATGAACTGGTGATTTGGATTAGGTCAAGAGGTCTCAAATTTGTTTTTAATTGGGGACATATTGCATTTAGTGAATATTTTCCAACAAGGGCAACAAGGGTTATGAATTTGTGTGGTCATTGTTATTTTTTACTAGTTAAAATGGACATGTTCATTAGTCAAGCTAAAAAAGGTAATCAACTTGGATAGCTTAAAAAATCCATGAATTGTAGTAGTGTTTATTATTATCATAATGATATTGATTTCATTATTTATTTATTTTTCAAGGTTTTATAATGTGGTACATTCAAAATTGGGTTACACAAAAGGATTATCACATATGAAAAAATCCTAGATGCATGTAATTTTCAAATATCATGAAGTTTTAATTTATTTTTTATTTGTATCAATTTTAATGTGTTTCATGAATAATACATCTAAATAAAATGATTGGTATAACATTGCACTTCATTATTATATCATTCAATTGGACATGTATTGAAGAAATTTCCCTTTGTAACATTTCAAGAACATGTTATACAATCTTGACCTTTAGGTTTGCCTCCCTAAAATATTGAGGTGGCCTTAATGTGCTTGCCCCTTTTGTGTTCACCCCTTGTTGTACTAGAGTTTCAAATGGATCATATGATGCCATTTGAACCACAACATCCAAATGGGCCACCATTTGTTCCTAGGATGTGACGTCTCCATCTAGGCTTCATTTATGTTCGAAGTTTCACAAAGAGGAATTTGTTCCCATGGACATTGTACAATTCAGTTGACAACCTTGGGAATTACATTTCGGACATGGATGTTCCACACACATCGTCAATTGGGCTATAATGTGGATTGGTGGTACATGTTGAATAGGGATTTGGGGATGTGATGGAATAGTTGGCGGGTGTGGTGAGGTTACTTAAAGATGTGCTTGAATTGCTTTTGTTTGATATAGAGGCACCTTACCCCTTCGACCGCCTAAATTGGTCCTCCAGTCAATTTGAACCCCAAGTGCCACCTCGATGTACACCATCCGTGCCACAATAAAAAACACTTGATTTTTGGCAAAATTTGAACTACTTGTCATTGTTGTGTGCACTTCCAAAATGTGTTCTTTCATTTGTGCATCTAGCACCTCATAAACTAGGTAGAATTATTCTTGCAATGTGTTTCATGCTAAAACAATGGCCATTTCTTGTCAATGTGGCACCACCACACATACTGGGAACATAATGTGTATGACCATGGTCGGGGTATGTGTTGTCATTCAAAATCTACTACCATAACTGCGTTTTGAAGGGCCTTAAGTTCTACATTATGGTGTTTTCCTTTCACCCCATGGCCATTGATTGCTCTTGTGTGCTCCCCACAGTTTACCACATGGTACTAATTATCGACCTATATTAATATAATGAATGTTATACTCTTCAAACTTGTGTTAATCCAATGGGGGTGGGATATTTCGAATCCATTTAGTGTTATAATTAAGGTTTTAAAATTATTTAGTAGAGGGTTGGGGTCCTCTAAAAGGTTCATCAATGAAATCCAACACACAATTGTTTTCACAAGTGGCATTATGAATTTGAATGCCTTTTTAAAGGGTCCCACTTTTTTCCATGTGTATCACAATTATAGGTCAAAGCAAACAAAGTTTTCACAAAGGGGGAAGAAAATATTAACAATGGGAAAAATGTGGGTTTTATAGTGGACCCATTCATTTCAAAAGTCCTAGGAGTAGCTTAAACCAATTTTAGTCACCTTTTCACTACAAGAAATCATAGTTTATTTCACTAGAAAAGTAAACCAAAAATCAATCATTTTGACATTTGGTCAATTTCACCACTTAATCATACTAGACAAATCGATTTAAATATGTTCAACTTGATTGGTGGTTTTTTTGACTAACTATAAAATTGTCTTTTTGATTAGTCAAATTGGACAAAAATTTGGGCAGCCCAAAAAATTTAATTTTAAAATAGCTCAATTTGTAAATATAAAAATGTAAATAATAAATAAATAGTTTGTACCTACCTACCCACCCACCCATGACCTACCTACCCACCATGGCCTCCTATTTACCTATCCACAACCCACCTAAGTACAATATATTTACATAGATGTACAATGTATATATACGAATATACATATTCCACATAATATATGTTGGTAATAAAAGGGATTGAACCTTGGTCTCCTTGGTTCCACATCAATGTCTTGTCCATCAAACCACCTCACCACTTTGTGGAACAATTTGTTACCCATTGGATTTAACATGTATCCTTGACCTTCCATGATATTTTTTATCAATGTGTATAACAACATTTGAACTTATAAGTAGATTAATAGGTATTTAAATAAGTAGATAGGTAGGTACACATGCCTACCTACTATGTTTTTAAATGTTCATACCTACTTATGTAAACTATAGGTAGGTATGTAGGTAGATAGTAGGTAGGTAAATAGATAAATAGAATATAGGTAGGTAGGGAGATGGTAAGTAAGTAGGTAAAACATAAGTAGGTAGGTAGGTAAGATATAAGTAGATAGATGGTAGATAAATAGGTAGATAGGTAGGTAGGACATAGGTAAGTACATGGTAGGTAAATAGGTAAAACATAAGTAGGTAAGTAGGTAGGTAGGTAGGTAGGACATAGGTAAGTAGATGGTAGGTAAGTAGGTAAAACATAAGTAGGTAAGTAGGTAGGTAGGTAGGTAGGACATAAATAGATAGATGGTAGATAAATAGGTAGATAGGTAGGTAGGACATAGGTAGGTAGATGGTAGGTAAATAGGTAAAACATAAATAGGTAGGTAGGTAGGACATAAATAGGTAGATGGTAAATAAGTAGGTAGATAGGTAGGTAGGACATAGGTAGGTAGATGGTAAGTAAGTAGGTAGGTAGGTAGGTAGGTAGGTAGGACAGTTAAATAGATGGTAGGTAAGTAAATAGGTAGGTAGGTAGGACATAAATAGGTAGATGGTAAATAAATAGGTAGATAAGTAGGTAAGACATAAGTAAGTAGATGGTAAGTAAGTAGGTAGGTAGGACATAGTTAGATAGATGGTAGGTAAATAAATAGGTAGGCAGGTAGGTAGGTAGATGGTAGGTAAATAAATAGGTAGGTAGGTAAGACATAGGTTGGTAGATGGTAGGTAAGTAAGTAGGTAGGTAAGACATATTTAGGTAAGTAGGTAGGTATGTGTTAGGTAAGTAGGTAGGTAAGTAGCTTAATAAGCATAGTAAATAGGCTAATTAATCAAATTAATATGGCCAATTTGATTAAACATAGCCATTTAGTATGGTCGATTTGATTAGGCCATGGGCATCTTGATGTGCCATTTTTAAAATTTGTCTTTTTTGACTAGATGTACGACTTAACACTTGGTCAAAATGGTCATTTCAATCAAAAAATCAATCAAAAGAACCATATGTCTTTCATGCCCTATGCCTTTAATCAAAATGAACATCCTTTTGGTCAATGTGGATATTTTAGTTAAGTTGAACCTTTTGAAAAACCATGATTTCTTGTAGTATTTTGTTATCATGAAGGGTTAGATTTCATTATTGGCTAAAATGATTAATTTAGATTAATTGGCAACCAAACAATTTTGGTCGCCACCCAATGGCCAAAATATTTGGGCTACATAAAGTTATTGAATGGTGATTGAAATGGGTTTGGTGGCCACCAAAGCACATGGAAAAATTGATTGAAATAGGTTTAGTTGCCACCAAGGCACATGAAAAGTTAACAACTGAAATAGGTTCAATGGCCACAAGGCATGTGAAAAAGTTGGCAATCAAAATAGGTTTGATCACCACCAAAGCACATGAAAAAGTTGGCAACTGAATAGGTTTAGTGGCCACCAAGGCACATGAAAAAGTGGGCAACTATAATAGGTTTGATCACCACCAAGGTATGTTAAAAAATTGGTGATCAAAATAGGTTTGTCCCCACCGAGGCATGTGAGAAAATTGGGACCCAAATATGTTCAATTGCCACAAAGGCATGTGAAAAAGTTGGTGACTAAAATAACTTCAATTGCAGTCAATCATTATTATTCAGTTGGCAATTAAATTTTTTCAATTATCACTTGGACAATTGGGATAGGTGGTGATTGAAAATTTTCAATCAACATGGTGGATAATGAATTTGGGTGGTAGCTAAAAATTTTCAATTGCCATGGGGATAGTTAGGTTCAATGGTGATTGAATTTTTTAATCACCATTTTGGGTGGTCATTAAAGTGGTGACTAAATTTTTTGATTGCCATTCGACGGTTGTGTGTTTCTAATGCATGTTGGTTGTCAAATGGCGACCAAATTTTTTAATTGCCATGTAAATCATCAAATAGCAATATACCCATTCATCAATGACCAAATTCTACTTTGGTCAACATTTTGATTATATGAATGGTTTGAACCTAGAATTTGAGAACTTTCTCCTTGATGTGCACAACTTAGATTGTGGGTGGAATTTGGTGTGATACATTCAAAAGAAAAATCTCAGTCATTCGAATAATTTGGGTTTTTCTTGTGATTCCAAAAGTGCTTGCAATTACAATTTTTTTAATTTTTATGCACAAGCATTTGTGTCAAGTAATCAAGATGAAGGTGAAAAAGGCAAGGAGGCCAATTCAAACATGGTTCTTGAAGACAATGACACTTGCGATAACCACACAATCATGCCATGGGATTATGAAGGAGCAAATGTTATATATTTGTCAGGCGAGGAAGAAGGAGAATATCATATGGATATTGTTCAATTATCAAAGAATTTGTTGGAAATCCCCATGGCCTTTTATGTCAACATTAAGCATGTCATGGATAGGGAACAAATGTTCATAACTTGGGATCACAATGGTGTGAATGTCAAATATCTCTCATTCACGTTTGAAGGTGTTTATGTTTTGGATGTCACAAATATGCTTGAAGATTTATTGGATGAAGACATCCTTGGGGAGCTTCATGTTTACGACACACATGATTACTTCAACATAATATATATGACCATCAAAACAATGTTAATAATAAAAATGCATAATTTTATTATGAATGTACAAAATGCACATTTTTATGAATAAAAGATATTGGTATTCCCACATGTTAAGCAAGTTACCCATGATTTTATTGTTCAAATTTTTTATTTGAAAATTGTGAAAGTTTTTTGAGTGGTTTTTCAAAAATGTAGACCACTTTTTATCTGTTGAGAAAATATACCTTCCCTTCTCCAAAAGATGTAGGATTAAAAATCTAAATAAATTAATATAAATAATATAAATAAATAAAGAAGACAAAGGAGAAGAAAGGAAGTAAAATAGAGAAAATAAGGGGGGAAGGAAGGAAAAAACAAAAAACAAACTACATAAATAATGTTCTAAAACCCTATGTGTAAATATTAGTTACACATTGATTAAAGGGGAAAATATAGATGGGGATGGGGGAGGAAAGGCAAAAGAAGCAAGGAGAAGAATAAAGAGGGAAAGACTAGGGAGAAAAAAGGGGGGAGAAAAGAAGAAGTAGATAGGAGAATGTTGATTAGAGAAAAAAAGGTGGGGAATGAAGGAAAAAAAATAATACAAGAGAAATAAAAGGAAGAATGAAGAGAAAAAGGAGGGGGGGGAGTGGAAGAGGAGGCCAAAGTGATTAAAAACATGAAAATAGAAAGCAAGAAGAAAAAGGGGGTGAGAAAAAAATTAAGGAATAAAATGAAAAGAGGGGCCTGGGGGGGGGGAGGGGGGGTGGGTAAGGAAGAACAAAGGGGGTAGAACACACCTTACTTATGATAAAATTCAGTTGCCATCATATGATAGTGATAGAATTTAGTCACCATCTAATTTTAGCAATTGAATTTGGTCACCAATGTTAGGGTTTGGTGACCAAATTTGGTTATTATTGTTTGGTGGAGATCAAATTTTACACGTGCCCACCCAATGGCAAGCAAAATTTTTGATTCAAATTTGAAAATATATGAGGGAAAAAAAAAACATTTTGGATTCAGTTTTGGCCTCCTCTTTCTCATTTGGATTTTGTGTCTTTTTTGTGTCTTTTGTTGCACATTTACAACCATTGCATAAAACCTTGAGTGAATTAAGGTGGCTAAAACTTGGATAGGGGGTGGGGGGGGATTTTTTTGGCCTTTTGTGTAATAATCTATAACATTTTTAAATATCACCTTTTGAAAATTAAATTGTTCATGGCAATTAATGCTTGGAAAATCTTTTGGTTTTCTGGGAACATTAAACCTTTATAAATGTCATCAAGCCAACCATCTAGTGGACAATCTAACCTTAACCCGCCAAACCTTTTTTTCTAGCATCAGACAATTTGCTTGCAAGGCTTTCTAGTGGCCCACCGCTAAACATGTAAAAACAAAGGGCATTAGAAATGTTTAGAGGTGATAGCAATTTCAAAAGTGGCAAAAGCTTGTGGACAATGACCTCAAATGAATCACCACACAATGATTCCAAAAAATTGTCTTGGATTTTTTCAAGGAGCATTCAATGGCTTACCTTGATAACATTTTTGTGAGCAAGTTCAATCATTCGGCCTGGACAAGTACACAGAGGTCCTAGAAATAATTCTTTTGGTGGAAATAAATGATTCCCCAGAGTATACAAAATTATTGAATTCAACATGGTCTTTAGAATGGCTTGATTGCAAGGTTTCAAATGATGTCCAATTTGATACAATGGTTTGAAATCCTTTATCCATAAAAATACAAAGTGCATAAGACCATGGAGGTGATGAAGTTGTGGGATAAGGTGACATGGTGGGTTAAATTCAACAAGTTTTTAAAGAAGAGGGTGTGGTTGGTACTATGGATGGAAAAAGGGGTTCAAAACCTTTTTTTCTTAAACTCGAAGCCAAGGCATCTTATGGATTCCAAATATAGTAATTGCATAGCCATTGTTGGGTGGGGATAGTCATGGTGGTTATGGTGTGGTGCACAAGTTGCAAATTGAAAGGTTCATTGTATCCCAAGCACCATTAAGTTGGCAAGTAAGACACCCAAAATGAATGATAAATGAAAAACACATAAACAATGATCGATAGAAACATTAGCTTGCCCATTTGAACATCCAAGTGTCATTAACTTCCTAACCATCCATTTAGATAAAATGGAAGCTTACACATTGTGGTGGAATGGGGGCACACTTTGATAAATATTGGATTACAACATGAAATACTCGCCCATTTTGGACAATTGAATGTTATTGTAGCAAGAAGGGTTAGATATTAAAGGACGAACATGACTTGTTGCTAGCTTGGGCATTCATGAACATTATGAATGTAACATAAAATTTTGAAATTTTGCGCAATGACTTGTTAAATGACAACATCATGTTGCATTTTCTAACAAACAAAACAAATGTTATATACATTGGCGTGTGTGATTGGGGTGAAGCCATATGCATGCAAGAGGTGACTCCATGTTTGTACATGCATTTATTAAGGAGTAGGTTTGCACAACACACAAAAAATGCGTTAGTGGGGTGGCCTTAAAATTGTTTTTAATTCACAACAAGTGGGGAACAACAAATCCCTCTCAATGAATGGCTAAACAACACCAAACAACTTTGAGGTTTGAGGCATATTCAGTGAGCAAGTTTGCAAATGTGATATAAGGTGAAAATTGGGATGCAAAATACTTTGTGAACAATTCAACCAAGATATCATTTGGCAAGGTGATCTATAACATGTATGAGCTAAATTTAAAAGCACAATGAATTGTTCAACATGTTGTGTGCACGTTGATGGGGCTTCCATATAATTAAACTCCACCTGAAAAATGTTACCAAAGGCAACAATAAATTGTTTGTAGTTTGTTCATATGAAATTTGGTTTAATTTGTATGAATTGTTAAAAATGATTGTTGTGAACCTATTGATTTAATAAAACCAAATTTTATCAAGGAATCATGTTGTCATGTGTGATTATATTTGAAATTTGTGTGATATTGGACTTTTTATTCATATTCTGATTCTTCATTTTGCACGTGTTAAAGGCATAAATAAATAGCATGCATCCCATTTCATGTCCCTAAGCTTCTCATTTTTTTGGTGTGGAGATTTTTGGTAAAATTATAATGTAACAAAAATGTTGAAAATTGATTGAAGTTCCATTTCAAAAATAAAAATTGCATGACAAAAATAAACATTTCTCCAAAAAAATTAGGATAAAAAAAATATATATGACCAAAAAAAACATTGGATGAAAACTTTTAAACTCTTTGTTGTCCATCACCAAAGTTTAATCATCCAGTCATTGTGTGACAATCGAAATTTGGGAAGCGAATTTTTTTTGCTAATGATCGAGATTATGGCATTAAAATAATAATTTGTGGTGACCGAAAAAAGTGGTGACTGAATAAATTTATTAATGACTAAAATTTGTGGCGACAACAAAATTTTTGGGGACTAAAACTTTGACAACAAAAAAAATTGTGATGACCAAAAAAATCTACTAGCAATTGAAAAATTTGTGGAGACCAAAACTTTGGCAATGGAAAATTTTGTGGCAATCAAAAATTTGGCAATAGAAAATTTTGTGGTGATCAAAAGTTGTGGCAATTGAAAGTGGTGGTGATTAAAAAGTCTTATTTGTGGCAATTGAAAGCCATTTCAGTCACCACAAGGTGTTTGGTGATTGAAAGCCATTTTGGCCACCACAAGGTATATGGCAACTAAAATGGGTCCAATTTTGATCGCCTTTATCCCTACTTTGGGTAGCTTAAGATGGGCTATGACTTAGCTTGATTATATCTTGACATGACATTGGGTTGTGTTTATGTCTAAGTGGACATTTCATGTTGTGAGGGATGTTCGGACATTGTGACAACCTTGCTTGAATTCATTAGGGTGACATCCTTGCTCCATATTAGTTAACTTAACCTACTTGTTGTTAGGGATTAATGTATTTTTGTAGAGTTTATCACTAATAGAAATCTCTTAAAATGCAACCAATGCATTTGCAACTATGTGCAACTAATTATAATTTGAAACTTATTCTAGTTATAATCGTCTTTGCAACTATTTTTCACCTTTCATGATTTTTGCAACTATGTTATGACTACATTTGCAACTACCAACTACTTCATCCTACCTTCTAAGATGATTTTCATACATGATTATCATTATATGTCCCATTGGTTGTAATCAAACCAAATTTAATTGCACCATTAAGGTGTGGAGATAGCCCTTAATGGTGTGCCTTGGTGTACTAAGAATTTATTGAAAGTTATATGTCTATTATTAATTCAAGTTGTATAAAGGTATATTTAAGACATATTAAAAATATATTATGCAAGTGCAAATTTTTTAGAGTGTACCAAAATCTTGTCATAGTGTCACCCTTTTTTTTTTTTTTATCTAATCTTTTTTTACCATGTAAAGACACATTTATGGATGATTATGCTGGAATCTAGAATTGTAATAATTTAAAATATAGTCCTTGTAAAGTTTTTGACAACTTTTGATTCATTATTTTTTATGGGGATCAAAATATAAGGTAAAAAAAAATTGTAGTAAGGACTAGGCCCTTTTTGTCTTGTGTGGTACACTTTAAAAGATTTTCACCCATGCATGTATTATGGGTATATCAAGGGTATATTAAAATTATTAACACTATTTGCCCAATGTATATGAAGGATATGCCACTCAAATGCTTGCACATCAATGTCATTTATTCCTAATATTTGATCAATTTTGGAGCACATTCTAGCTTGAGCATGACTTGAATTCAAAAACCAAGTAGGACGGGGAGATCATAAGCACTACAACCACATTTTTAATATAAATTAATAATATCATCATTCAACATCCAATAAACATTTGAAGGTAAGCTTGCTTTCTATTTGGCATGTTGTGCTAACAAGCATCCAAGTGAAGGATTATAAGCAACCTACATAGAGAATCACTTGGCTTGTCGTCTTGCACTCTAAAGAACACAAATTAGTAGCAAATATAGATTGACTTGACTTGTAATTCAAGGATCTCACCCACAAAAGTCCCTACAATATGCTCGGAGTGGAAAAACAAGGGTTATGGGTTGTGCTTAGTGATTGGAATGCATATGCAAATGTCCAAAAAATATTTCGGAAAAAAAATCAACATTGTTTCCACATGCTAACATATATTCATATCCAATCCCAAAAATGCCTATATTGTTCTGTCTTCATCCCCACTAGGCCCTTGCAATTCCTCAAATGCCATAATGGCCTCAATTCCAAATAGTTCAATGGCATTAACTAGTGCCATATTTTGTGGCAATTTTGGAGTTTCCAAAAGTGCTTCAATGCCTATCACATTGTTGATGATCATGGGCTGCTCTTCACCTACTTTTGCTACCACATGCCTTGAATGTGGTTCCTTATGAAACACAACTTTCCACCATGGTTGGTTGACTTCATCAAAATAAAAAACTTGTTGTACTTGGGCTAGAAATACATATGGTTCATCATCTTTCACCTTGAGTGCACAAAAATTGGCAAGTAAGAACCCATCTTCATCATGCTTGTAAGTGGGGTCTCCACACCTATCAACTTCGTTTTTCACCCATTCACATTCAAACAAAATTATTGGCATTGATATATTGGCCTATAGTCAAGTAATACTATATCTTTGAGTACTCCCACGTATTGAATGAGCCCAAGTGTAGTCCTTTCATTTGTTCCTTGTTCTTGCTAGAAAATCAAGGCCACTCCACAACATCGTAGGTCACCTTTGTGTTAGCATGGTTTTCTCCAATAACCCTGTAATGGTTCCTATGGGCCTTCATCTTCACGTACTTGCAAGCTTCAATTGTTGGCTTCATTGACAAATGGTAAGAATCCATATTGTCAAGTGTGCTACCTTGTACAAGTTGGGGTTTGGATTGCACCTTTCCCAGCTCCATAGGATACTTGATATGCTTTCTTTTACTTGTTGTGTCTCTATGCCATTGTTTTTCAAACTCTACACGTCCATTTGCTACTCAAGTCTATTCCTATTTATGCTTACTACCAAAACCCATCCATCCAAACAAGGCCCTTACCAAGTTAGCTACTAGTTTACTTGTACAAGTGGCTTACACAAATGAAATACATTACCAACATCCATAGCTTGCCAAAGCAATATCAAATAATGGGCAATTGTTTAGCCAACAAATACCAGACCCATGCCACTAAGCACTCAACATTGTTGAGCACACAATGATGTGCAATGTCTTTTTCTGGTAGTCCAAGGTGAAATTTGGTACTACACCCTTACAACACTTCACCAAAAATCCTTTCTTCCTCATTGCCATCCCAAATTTGGGATCGTACATGTGTGAAGGTTTGCACGTCACAAAACCCATCGTTTCATCCAACATGAACCCTGAAGCCACTCACTAGTAGAAATCCTATTATTTGCATCAAGCTTGTTTGAATCTCTTTTGTCAGTCCTGTTCCTTCAGACCCTGGAAATGACTACAAGGAAGTAGAAGGGGGAGCGCTCTAACAGGATGCAACACCAAATGCAAGAAACAAATGAGCACATTAACATGGACATTGATGGTAGCTACTGACAGTTTCTTCTCAGAACTGCTTTTGGTTGCCACACTAGAATGAGTTATGTGGTTATGGAATGGTATGGTAGATGGCAAACCATTTCTTTAGCACGACCACACCTGCTACGGAATTTCTACAGTTTGCAGAAGTTCTTTTATCCTTGCCGACATCCTGAAACTAGTGACTATTGCATTCTCAGAACAATTTGCACAGAGTTTCAGCAGTTTGGCCAAAGCACCTTAAGGGCTTTGATATAACATATCAGGGTTTATAATAACACTGTTCAGAAGTGGAAATCTCCAAGATAAGAAATCCCAAGTAAGATTATCATTGGAAACTATTGCAGTCAAACTTGTCCAGAAACCTTGAACCACAACTCTTGATGAATGTGCCTCTAGAACTTATAGTAATAAAAGTGATGTATTCCAAATAGGACAATCTATCAAACCATGTGCTGCTAGACACAACTGCAGTTGTCAGAACAACTACTGAATCATAAATATACTAGCCATCTCTCATTTTCACACAAGGGCAATAAAATTTATATTAAATTACAACCATATGATAAACTAGATGGCTCATGGCTAAGCAAATTTTGTCAGATTATGGGGCGTCAACACACCTCCACAATGACAAATACAGCAAGAATGACCCTGCCAACAAATGACCTAATACTTTGTACTGCAGAGGCATGAAGCTAAATGCTGTGAAAAATGTCAAGCACAAAATATTTCTCAAAGAGTTCCCCAAATGGGAGCAACTACCAGAGAGGAGTACCTACCTACAAAGGCAACAAGATGGTAACCACATGAATCACCATTGCACCACACAAATGGTGCAGTATGGCACTCTCCCCACTCTAATCCTCTCATTGTGCTTTCTGTCCACCAATCTGGCATGAGATCTATGGCTATGAAAATAAAAAGCTGGGTTCAAAGGAGGCTCCAAATTTCATCATTCTCTCTGGTGATGCCTCACTCTTATGCATGCACAGAGATAAGCAGAGAAGTTTGCTTAGAGGCTGTTCAAGTCTGGCAAGCTCTGGTTCTTGAGTTGGTATGAAATTTGGGAACTGAGACAAATGTCCCAAGACTTGCTCAAGCATGGTTTCAGTTATCTAGTTACATGGTTGTTGTAACCAGAGCTTATTTACATCAAATGCAGCCAAATTTTAAGAGGGCAGTGCAAGAAATAGGGAGAAGGCAAGCAAGATAAGTTGGACTACCAGGTCATGATGAAACTTCTGCAGAGGTATATTAGTGCTATGCAACTGCTGTGGCATTACTTACTCTGAGAGAAAGCCCCCCATTGCGGACTGGTTTTGAACCTTTTCCATCTGCATGGCTAGGTCGGTATCCAAATGGATTCTTGCTTGCCCAATTCCACTGGTCACGACACATTTCCTCTATTCCATTTTGAGCTCTGCACAAAAAGTTTTAGATGACATCACCACCAGGACTGCTGCAGCAATACAGTAGGGAACAGTTACGGAACTCTTTCCATAAGTTGTTCCTGCATTGTCAGTTTTGATCTCTCACAAAGCTATCACAAAATCAAGCTCTAAACTACTAAAGTACCATAAAGCAACTTAGGGGGGAGAGAGAAGGTTAAGAGAAGAAAACTCACTTCCAGCCAAGCTCCTTCTCTGCTTTTTCTGTGGCAGCATACACCTCACTACAGTCCCCTGGGCGGCGGTCCATGATCCGCAATGGAATTTTCTGTCCCAAACAAGTTGTTCAGAGCATGGATGAATTTTGTTGATCAACAACTGAGAGTTACAGCACAGAACTGAAACAACTTCAGCCTGTCTCTACTGCAAAGGCATACATCTGAATATTTCGGTACAGATGCGCACCATTTGGGCAGCCTTCTCAAATGCTGCAACCATTTCTAAGACAGAAGTGCCTTTTCCTGTCCCAAGGTTGTAAACGGTGCATCCTGCATAAGATGAACAACATACCAAAATGTTGAGCTAGAGATACAGCAGGTAGACAATACCAAGAGCATGCTTTTCTATTCAGGCCACAGGATATATCAATAGGCAGGCAATGGCAGATTTTGTATAAGTTGCACAATACAAGCTTTCCATTATGAGTGTTCCTGCTGTCTCCTGAGGCCATCCAAATAAGACATTACTCAAACAAGATCTATGACATTGGAGAGGAAACTCCAAAATAATACTTTGAACATCTGCCAGTGTTCCAGCCAAACTAAAACAAACACAACAAGAATGAGTGCAGTCATAAACCCTGTGAGTGTTCACAAAGTAGCAGACCATCACCTTCATCATGATAGCAGTGATTAGCTGCCATTGCACCAACTTCAACAGCTCCCAGTGCTGGTGTGGGTAAGTATATGATAATCTGCTAAAACATTTGGGCAAACATTCATACCAAAATCTATGTGCTGAGTGAGTTTCTGTTGCATTTTTGGAAGCTATGGGAAGACTCAGCCATGATGTCAGTTAAGGACATAGCTAGGGGATAGTACCCTCATTCAAGCTTGTGAGGGAAAGACTTATTGCAATTTATCTTGCCCCTGTATGAGCAAGTATCTGAGCCTATGGCACCCTGAACATATCCTTTACAAGCACACCACAAGACATTACTACAAATAAGAACACATGTTTAAAAAGAGACCTACCCAAGCCCCAGAGAAAATCAATGGCAGTAATCACCAAGAATTTGGCGAGAAGATCAAAATGTAGTTTGTTTTACCTATGTTAGGGGTGGTGAACAGTTTGAAAAGAGCTGCACTATGACCCGTGGCCAAGTCTTGGACATGAATGTAATCACGAACCTGAGACCCACAAACACAGATCCACTTGATCAATACAAAGCATTTAACCACCAAGATGCTGTTATCACTGAGATAGGTGAGTAAACAGGATCTGATGCAACTCCCGTGTGCACAGCAGGGATAAAATAACAATTGATGAGCAAGCTCAGACATGCAAATAGAGATTCAAAGGTTCAGATTGCTCACCCCTGTGCCATCTTTGGTGTTGTAGTCACTGCCGAAGACACTAAGCTCACTCCTTCTGCCCACTGCGACCTGTTGCACAAATGGCATTAGGTTATTTGGGATACCTCGAGGGTCTTCTCCAATGCGGCCACTGGGATGAGCACCCACAGGATTGAAGTATCGCAGCAGTATAGTCCTCCACTCTGGATCTGCTCTGTGAAGGTCCCGCATGATCTCTTCAACAAAAAGCTGCAGGATAATGCAAAGAAAAGCTTCAATTTCTCCCCAAAAGCAGTGCCAGGTTTCTAATGCAGGCTCATCTGCAAAGAGATCACACTCTGATTGAGCTTCAGAAATAGGTTATGCAAACACACCCATGGAAAAATTGACCATTTCCACTCACTTTAGTGCGTCCATATGGATTCATGGCTTGAAGAGGGAAGTCTTCTGTGCAAGGCACACTCTTTGGTTGCCCATAAACAGTTGCAGACGATGAAAACACAAGCTGTACAACACACTCCTTCAATGTTAGCATGAGATCTTGCAAGTCTGTATAATTAACCTCAGCATTTGTACAGACACAGATTCAAATTTTCTTTATGATGATCTAGGCAACAGGAGGATTCTGCAGGAGTCAAGTTTTGAGGTTTACTTTCTTACTCCCATAACTGCTCATGACCTCCAAAAGATTTAAAGTGCCATTAACATTGTTGATATAATAGTGCAAGGGCTTGGCCACACTCTCCCCGACTGCCTTCAATCCCGCAAAGTGGACTACAGCATCAAAGCTGCAATACAGATTCCAATACCAGTCAATGAGACAACACTTTTGATTCAAGTATCGTGGAAGACCTCGTGAACACGGTCAATGTTATCCAAGAGTCATACACATGCATATGGGTCTGAAAAATATAGCACAAGTAGACATTCTAGGTTCATGAGATTCAATCGCAGACCTCCATACTGACAATGTTATTTGCCTTTCTTTCATTCTTGGCTTCTTAGTCTGCTTTCAGGCTGAGGTAGGAGCCTAAACAATGTGTTATAACCCTAACCGTATTCAACCTCATGAATTTTCTTTAGGTGCTCTACACAGCTCAAAAAGCTACGATGTTCAGTCCAAAGTACAAACCATAAAGATTGTGTGCTTGTCAGGATCAACATGCTCAGCAAACAGAGGTTTCTAAAGTGAGAAGGGAAAGCAGATGACAAGGGAGTAAAGGCCGGTTCAAAAGCTTACTGGTGAGATGTGAAGACTTGTTCCAATGCATCTTTATTGCAAAGATCAACCTGAAAAGACAATACAGATTTGTCAGAGAGTCATGGACATTCCCGAGCAGTTCAAATTACTTCTCTGTGCAATAATGTGCAAACAGAACACACTCAGGTAGTTTGAAGATGGTTCTTTTCACTCTTCTTCCAACACTGGAATCCACCAACTTTTCTGAGTCTCCTCCATATGTGAAGAATGAGACTGAGAGTAAATGATGGGAAATTATCACCCATGACAAGTGCTTGGATTGATCAAAGGAAACATGTGCCTAGCATATGACCTGGTCACTGAATGATTTGAGAGAGAGAAGGAAATGTATACCAAAATTCCACACACCCCCTTCTTTGCCTGTACCTGGCCTCCCCTTAACTCATCTGCTCAAAGAGAAAAAAGGAATAACAGAGAACATGTCCTCATCAATTAAGGTTCATGCAAAACCAGACAGGGAGACTGTTTGGAATCACACCTGGTAGAACACGAGATTTCTGCCATTCTTGCCTGCCAGATCCACAACTCTTTTAAGGGCCTCTTCACACGAATTGTCAAAGTTATCAACTATCACAACCTTGTATCCATCTAGTAACAACTGCAATGCAGTATGGCTACCAATGTAACCAGCTCCCCCAGTCACCAAGATGCACTGTTCTGGGTGTGACTGTCCATTTGCCACCATCTTTCGTGACATGACCTTCTTCTTCTCCAATGAAGTGTTCCACCACCCCAACTACTACTTTCCCTCCTCCTGATCTCTAATCTGTTCAAGACAATTCCAGATTGTGTCTGGTTTAGCCTTACTTGTTGCTAAGACACATCTCTGCAGGAGAGGGAAAGATCCTTCCAGTATCATTGCAAGGACTGTGCCCTCAATTTGGGCATGGAATCACTCATTGCTTTCCAACAATCCCTCCTGTTTTCTTCCTCTTTCCCCCTGTGAATGTGTGCATCTGATTCTTTGCTTTTAGCTCTGCCACACAACTACCCTGGTATCATCATCAGGCCACAAACCAGTCATCAATCCCATGCCCTAGGAAAGTTTCAGCCCTTCATCACTGCAGTGTTCTTTTCCCCAGAATAATTTTGAAACAAATGTACCGCAAAGTTGGGGCACACACATGCTCCCACATGGTTGAGATATACCAGACACTCAACTCAAAATAAAAAAAGGACTCCCATAGAACAATGACAGGAGTAGTACTTAATATTCTCGCAGAAAGGACAAGAATAGTCATGATGCCACAGACAACAAAACACTGGTAAAAAGAGCACAGATCTTCATAGGTCACAACACATGTCAGACACTGTGCTATATGGTCAGACACTGTGCTTTTTGTATACAGGGGATAACTTAATGAAAATTGTTGGGTTGCCATGTACTCAGTTGAGACCAATGACATCCGACATTCCTATGGATATGAAGCATCCAGGGTCCTGAAGAGAAGAAGAAGAAACAAGGTCAAGTGAAATCATGTGGCAGATAAGTACCAATGTAGTGATCATTACCAAATACATAGTTATTATATCTCTAGCATTTGCACAATCCATCAAGAAACTCATCAGGAGTGACATTAAGTATTGTCTGTTGGAATTTGTGTCAGATCCTTTGTGCAATGGTTTGCTGAATCTATCCATTGGCTTTCCAGGAACTGGTCATGAAGTGGCCCAAAAAAGAGAAAAACCTAACAGAAAAAGTAGAGGAGGATTTTGCTCCCCATTTTGTCCAGGAATGTGTTTCACATGCAAAAAGCCCTGATGAAAAAACACAGTCGGTACTAGTGCATCTCTACCTATGGGAAATTTGCGTCTATTCCTGTCCATTGGGTTTCAAAGCTCCCGCAACGAAGTAAGTGCGGCAACCACACCTTATCCCCCGTTGTAGTAGTAGAAGTACACCACGACGACAACGCGACCATAACGCACACAAACCGTTATGTGCTCCATTCATTCACACACCGCATTTTGCCAAACAATAATGTGACGATAGACTTCTTCCCAGAGAGAGCCATTTGTTTTCTGTTCGCTACAGATAGATAGCCCTGGAAGTTGTGCTCTCTTTTACACTCATGTCACTACCATTCCAGATCTCAGAGACAAGACACATACGTCTGGAGTACCACCTAGTTGGATTCTTTTGTGTAATACACCAAATCAATCTTGTAGAGCTGTTGCTACAACAGAAATTTCATAGCAGAAGAAGATGATGAAGTAGAGAAAAAAATGCACATCGACAAAATCGACAAGAGATTGATCAGCACGCAACAACCGATTCCTTTGCAAAACAAAAAAAAATTGACAGCAGGTGCTTCGTCTGATCAGGGGGCGGAGAAAATTGACAGCAGGAGAAAAACTGACAAAAGAACTCACTCACCTTGGTGCATTCAATCAGATCCTTGAGAAAGGAAAAGACGCAGATCTAGTTTCAGCAGGAGAAGGAGAAGAAGAAAAGTCGCCTCTCTGATTTGTTGGCGATGCCACCGTCGACGACGACGACGACGACGACGACATCCTCCAGCGGCCTGGAGCACGAGAGAGACGGTGAGCGTGTGTAGCGAAGCTTTGTGCGCACCCGTGCGCGGCCGAAAAGCTCAAGGGGACTGGCGCTCGCAAAGCCTCTCTTGACTTGTTGCTGAGTGCTGGGGGGACATCATCATCCATGAGCCATGATCAAGCCATTAGCGATGTTTTCATCCATCCTTACGCCTTCTTCATCTTCTTCATTGCCCCGCCGCACCCCCCCTACGCAGCGTTTTTTTTCGGTGCGAAATTTCGCCAAAATACGATTTTTAAAAAAAATGAGAGTATTTACTATTCAGTAGTAATTTTCCAATTTTTAGAAAAGAAAAATTGGAGAAAAAATTCGTCACATTTGGACTCTGATTTTAGTCTGGTAGCATTTCTTAAAATAGGGTTTTCCATTTAATGCTAAACTGGTCTTGAAAGTTGAGACACAGGAAGATTTAGCCAAATTTGGTTACAAGGTGAATATGAAAGTAAGAAAATTAGACATCCTTCTATATTTTTGGCTACCCATGTGAACTGTGTATAGAAATCTGATGATTTTGGTCGAATTATATGGCTATTGAAAATCTCAAATAGCACTTGATTATAGAACTTTTTATTTTTGGGTACAGCTTTCTGGCTATATGGCCAGCAAAAGAAAAGGCTGCTCAGAGTCGTCCCCTAACTAATTTGGGGTTTGGGGCCGGGGGGGGGGGAGCACCTAGTAGTACCTTCATCTTCTTGAGTGATGCCTCTTATTAGCTTCTAAATTTAAACTGTAGGTGTGTCAAATTTGGACTCAGAGAGACCCTGATTTAGGCCTATTTGAGACTACCAGTTGAGGGGCAATAAGGCGAAAATTTTAACACTTTTGGCTTCTTGTTTGGCTTCAAGTTCCTAATAAAAGAACGATTTTCTTTTGAAAGGTTTTGAATGATGTACTGTGTAAAGTTGTGGAGCCAAGAAGTTGGAACCAAGTCTTCAATGTTTCATATTATTTTCTTCAGAGACCCATATGAGACCCTTGTGACACGGGTATGAATGGGTCTCAATAACGGGGTGTTGTTTAGATAAGCAAATTTATAATGAATGGGTCTCAATAATTTTCAAAAAATTTCAAAATCCAGTTATTCGATACCCTATGTGAGACAAAATAATAATAATTTGACAAAGGCCTTGCCCAGCAATGGTTTTTTTTATAAAAATTTAATTGATTTAATTATTTGAAATTTAAATTTATTTTTTTTTAAAAGGAAGAACTCGCCAACATTGGTAAACCCCCAAATTCTAGGGTAGGCATCCATTTCCAAAGGGCCAATTTCAAAGAGCCTTTCTCAACACCATTGACAAGTGTCCTCAAAGGTCAAAAACTAGCAATACCTTGACTTCTAAACACATTTGGAAACATGGTGCTTCAGTTTTTCAAATGGGAAATTTTTTGGGGGGTGCAATTTTTTCAAATAGGTTGGTATATAATTGTTTTAGCTTTCATTGCTTTCTAAAATTTCACAACCCAAGTTCTTGGGGGTCGGAACTTGGGAGATGTGATGTATCCACTTTGGCTCAATGGTTTTTTATGTGGCAAATCTTCTCCATTTTTCGAAAAACAAATAAATTAACAAGAATATTCTGTTGCAATTCCCCAAAAAAATTCTTATTTTTAAAATTTGCCAAAAATTTCCATTTCTTACAATATGAAAAGGTGATTAAGATTTTTTACTTTCATATTTTGAATATCACCAAATTTGGCTAAATATACTTATGGATAGTCACCACTTGAGCGTTATCACAAAATGAGAAGGGGGGGGGGGTGGACATTGCATTGCCTTAGTTAGTTTTTTTTTTAATTAAATAATTTTAGAGATATAGTTGGGATTATAAAATTTGATCACACAATGTACACATGAGTGCATTCTTGATTTAACACCATTTCAGCCAGGGAGCTGCATTTGGATGATAGGCCTCACATCCATCACTTAGCTATCTATTGAGCTTGACAAATTGATTTACTAATCCATTTGTGAATTTCAAACCTCTTGGGGAATCATTCAAATCTTCATCCATCAGTCACATTTAATTAGAATTCTACATTATAAAAACCACAAATCACCAAGTGGTTCTATTAATTTCTTTATTTTGCCGAAAACTTTTAGTAACAACTCTAATCATATATATTAATTCACTTGGTCTGTCTGTGACAGTGACTCCAGACGGACAGTGACCACGGACAGTTGTTTGAAAAGAAATTTTTTTTTTTAAAATCAAAAACATCAACCAAACATTGTTGAAATAACACACCTATGCATTATGCACGGGGTTCACACTAGTTAAGAGTTATAACAACTGATTGTTGCAAGGAATGCCTTGTTGTGTACAGAAACAGCTTTTCCATCACATCATCAAGTTTGTTTGGTGTCAAAATTGACATTTCTGCATTGCTCATTCATCAAATGCTTGTATGATGTAAGTATGATCTTTGAGGATCTCCACCCCAAAACAGTAAACAACTCCTTTATTTTAGAATAAAATATTGTTTTTATGATCACTGTCCCCCACCCACAAATGTCATAAAAGTCGCTTTAAACACTCAAAGCCCATTTATGTCTTTACATCTGGACGAGTAATAGTCACTGTCCAAATCCATAGTAGAAAAAAAGCTCTCAAAGAGGTTGAAATGACCACCGCAAAATGGACCATTAATACCGGAAGAGCAACAGGATTTGCACTATCCTCCTGCTGCAAGATTGAATGAAAAGGGGTGTTTGCCAGTGTGGGGTGGAGATGCTCTTAGTTTGCAAGTGTGATTCATTGATGTTTATCATATAGGAGTAATGCCACAAGTCAGAAGTGATCAGTTTCTAACATACTCGGGTACCAATCAGGTGGTTTATGCAGTGTTTTTCAAATTTTCACCAAATAAAATTTCCAAAAATTTCCAAAAAAATTGTAATAGGTAATATTTGTGGCATAGTGGTGAATTAGACCCACAATTTATCCTAAAGTTGCATGAAATGCAATCACTTGGGCCATTGGTTCAATGAGGTTTTAGGGGAAATTTTACTTGCTTCTAATCAAATTATGAAGAAAGAATTGTAACTTATGAAGATGTTGCTACTGAGTCTTACTTTTATATGCCAACATTTAACTTATTTCAGGAAAAATGCAAGATCTTTGCGTTTAACAGAATACTTTCTTGGTCTAAGCTCCAGATCTAAATTATTGTACTCTTACTCAACGTAAAGCATTCATAGCCATAAATGCAAAATAATTCTTAAAATTTCAACAAAACCTGGGTATGTCAGGTAGGTAAAGGGTATCATGGGGAAAAAAAATGTAATAAAAATCAATTTCAGGAGGTTAGTAAAAGAGGTAGGAGGGGAGCACCCCATTCAACCTTGGTTGCTATGAGGAGTGGTCCAAAAGGTTTCCAGTTAAAACTTAAGGTATAACTAGTACAAAACACCCATTTAAGGGATTCAAAGTAATACCCAGACACCCATCTTTCCATTTCCAAAACTTCAAGTAGCTGGTATTCTAAAATAAAGGTTTCCAGCAAGGTACTTTGCAGAGTACCAAATATGTTGGTCTTTCCATTTCCGAGTATCACCCTTGAAATGAACACATGTTAAATCTGCTCTTTACAAGGTGCGCCATTGTTTAGTGGAAGGAAAAAATAAAATGCACCACTCAAATTACTGAAGATATTAGGCCAATAGCCTTAATATGTTTTCTTTAGTATGGGCCCGAGTGCACGCACTGCTTTGCTCCAGCTTGCTCCCAAATACAATCAAACCCAGTACCAAACAACCCAAGCATCTGTATGTCATAGATACAAAGCAAATGCTTGGTGGTTTGGTCCTGCAGCTTTCCCGAAATGAATGTGTGGTTGCATCAACTCAGCTGTGATTCAGGGTCATTGGATCAAGGGGATCATCAAATCATCTCTGTACTATGGGACCCAATTGCAAGGAATTTGGTTGAGTGGCCAAATTTCCAAGGATCAAGGGGATCATCTCTGTAGTATAGGACCCAATTGCAAGGGTTTTGGGCGAGTCCCAAATTTCTAAACGGGCACAATTGCTGTACCTGGCATGGCATGCACACTTCATTGCATAATGGTTTTCATGGATTTACAAAATAGTCATGTGGATTTACACAATGGTCATTTGGCCCAAGTTAGGTCAGGTACACCCAAGAAGACCGTCCATTGTGCCTTGTAAGAGGACAAAAAAGACACACAATTGAAAAGGCCACATGAAAACCATTTTGGGAGAAGACTACAAGATCTAAAGAGTTCCATGTGCCCCAGAACAAAGGACTATCTTGCATAGCTCAAAGTTTGACTATATCAACTGAGGACCCTACCTAAGTAAAGCACTCAAGAATGTAGTTGGAAGGCACCTTACCACCCGTAACAGAGTGTGTGTGTTTGCTGGCCTCTGTATGGTAGGCTTCTTCCAACCATGTGGAGGGCCTTCAAACTTCATAAATTCCTCCATACAATTCAAAGAGCCCATCATGCAGGGCATCAGATTTTGCCATTCGTTTGATAGATGAACGGTCAAGCTTTACACTGGGCAACACCACTCAGAGCCAGGTGCTCCCAAAAGGCTGTCCTGCCCTCAGCTGACACCTGCAGGAGTGATCCCTCTCTTTCAGGAACACTCCCCTCTCCTTGGGCATTACCCTACACTTGAAAAAGTTCACCAAAATTGAAATCTTGTGTTTGGGAGGCACACCTTACAGATTCTGTGACTCTTTAGACAAAAATGTAAACACCTACATACTTGTACATAATAATAGTTTTACCAAAACATGGTTGTCACAATTTTTAGGTAGATTAGTGGAGTTGATAAATGAAAAATGACAAATGACGAACAAATCAATTATGAATTTATGGCCTAAGTCATGTGTGGATTGGAAAATTGCCCCAAATATAATAGGATAAATTTGTACATGCTAATGTAATGTTGATAACAAAATTTTGGTGCATTGTTGAATATTTTGTAGTTATCAATCCCTTTGGGATGGACCGGTGGCATTAGTTGCTTATAGTTTTGGAGGTTTGGTACTCAAAAGCTTGGTGGCTGAAGCTTGGAAACGCGAACATCAAAGGGTGAGAAATGATTTGGATGATGAAGTACACAAATGTTGTAAGAAATTTTTGAACAATGTGAAAGGTGTAGTATTTTATAGTGTACCACATGCTGGTGGTACCCAATTTTTATCAAATTATTTCACTTGGCAACATCAACAAATCAACACAATGAATAAGCATGTAACCCAATCTGGTTTTTAAAAAAATTTAGAATCTTTCAACCCACAAATGGAGCACCTTTCAATGGATTTTTAAAATGCCACTCGTGAAAACCTCAACATTTATGCATTTGGGGAAGGATTACCACTCGACAAAAATTGGGTAAGATTTTCATTTCACCACATTGAAAATTATCCAACTCGCTTCAATAGTTGAACATTTTTTGTATTGTCAAAACTTGTCTGGGATCAAGTACTCAATACTTCTAAATATATTAATGTGGTGAATGGGTCATGTGTTTTATGAACTTTGTTTCATGAATTATTATTGATGGAAAGGAAATTTGATTGATTTCAAACATCACTAAATAGGTTTTAATTTTTTCCTTCATGAAACCAATTCCATATAAATATTTGCAAGGAAAATCATAACATCATTAAAACATGTAAGATTAATGAGATTAAAAACCAATAACTTTGTGATGTATTTATATAAGTTGCTTGCCAAAAGGTTGAAGGAAATTATTTTTACACAAAATATTTCATTTTGATTCAAACATGAATAGTTATAAAACTTAATTTCCACCACCATTTAGAATTATTATATTCCTTATAAATTAAAGCATAAATGAACAAACAAGTCAATGAGTTCCATTAACTTAATCTTTTGCAAATGCAGGGAATTTTAGTGCCATATGCCTCAGCTATTCAATTGTCAAACAACAACCATTACAAAATTGAGGATGCTAATCACTTGACAATTTGCAAGCCACCAAACAAAAAACATCCAAGCCATGATTTATTGTTAAATTGTTTGAGAATATGTATGCAGGTAAAAACATCAAATCTAAGTCTTTTGATTTCATATATGTTCATGTAATTTGATACACATTAGGTCATATCACACTTGATGTGTATCGCATATGCAATGATATATATATTGGTTATTAAATAAAAAAGATAACATATAAATGACCTATATTTTGTGAATTTTGACAGAAAAATATAATGCTTGCACGTTTGCCATATCATGAGGTGGCGTTGATTGACAAAGCAAAAGACATAAACATCTTGTTACAAAAGGAATCTATTGTTGGTTTGGTTGGAATGGGTGGGATTGGGAAAACCACTTTGTGCAAAAAATTCTATCATTCGTTCCACAACCAATATGACAAATCTAGTTTTTTGGAGGATGTGAAATCAAAGGACAATATCAACGATGTCATAAAACAACTCCTACATGATTTGTGTGGGATATGCACGGATAAAAATGTGAATCAAGATGACTTTGACCGAATTAAGCAATGTATGATATCGGAAAAAATGTTAGTGGTGGTGGATGATGTTGGTAAAGCAGAAAACCTTACATCCTTGCAACTTCTCGTCGATACCAAGAATGCAACTCCTAAAAGCAAAGTACTTGTGAATTGTCGAAATTGGCAAATTTTGAAATCTCATGTAAGTGAAGATGGAAAAGTGGTCATGAAATCTTTGGAAGAAGAACAAGCAAGTGAACTATTTATGTTCCATGCATTCGGTAATGCAAATCATGTTCCAACAAAGGATTTCAAAGATATATGTATGAAGATTATAAAAGCTTGTGGGGGGCTCTCTTTAAGTCTTAAAGTATTGGGTTCTTTTTTGTGCAATACTAAAGAATTGGAAATCTGGGAAGGTGCATTGAGAAAATTGAAAAGTGGGCAAAATCTCACGGGGGGCAATGATAATGAAGAGCTTTGGAACGTATTGAAGATTTCTTATGACCACTTGGATAAGCAACATCAAAACATGTTTTTGGATATTGCTTGTTTTTTGGGTGGTTTGAAAATAAGTACAATTTGTCGAGTGTGGAGTGGACATTATTTAAACCAAAAGTTTGAATTACAAAATTTACAACATAGATCTTTAGTCCAATGGGCAGAAGATGGAATCTTGTACATACATGAACAATTACAAGACATGGGTCAAAATATTGCAATGGAAACTCCAATTATGAATCGATTTATATGGAAATCAAATGAGTCAAATTTCCTTTCACAAAAGGATGAGGTTGTCACCATACTATTTCAATCCTATAATTTTATTTTGATTTCCAATGATTTTATTTTTATGTCCAAAACTAGATGTTTTAACTTTTAGTCATGGTTTTATAAACACATTTTTTAAAATAAAAATTGGCATTAGGACGAAATGTTGTTTTATACTAATAATATTTTTTGTTTTCATTTCATGTAACAGGTGGTGGAAAATTTAAAAGGCATTTCATTGAAAAAATGTGGCAATTTCCCTACATTGTCCCAAATAAGCTCCAAGGGATTTCCCAACCTTAGGTTGGTTGACCTAACAGAAGCTTCACCAACTATAGTGAAAAATTGCATCCAAGGGCGAAATTTGAATAACGTTAGGTGGTTGCGCCTCAAAAAATGCATGATTCAAAAGTTACTAAGTAATTTGTTTTATTGTTTACAATTACAAGTACTTGATTTAGCACAATGCCACTATTTGGAAAAAATACCTTCATCTGTTGACCGATTGAAAACACTCCAAGAGCTTGATTTGAATGGGTTTCCAAGTTGAAAGAACTACCTTCATCTATTGGCCAATTGAATGCACTCCAAAATTTTTGTTTATCATGGTGTTCCGAGTTGAAAGAACTACCTTCACCTATTGGCCAATTTAATGCACTCCAAGAGCTTGATTTGAATGGGTTTCCAAGTTGAAAGAACTACCTTCATCTATTGGCCAATTGAATGCACTCCAAAAGCTTGATTTGACATGGTGTGACGACTTGAAAGAACTACCTTCATCTATTGGCAAATTGAATGCACTCCAAAAGCTTGATTTGACAAGGTGTCACAATTTGAAAGAACTACCTTCATCTATTGGCCAATTGAATGCACTCCAAGAGCTTGATTTGAATGGGTGTTCTGAGTTGAATGAACTACCTTCATCTATTGGCCAATTGAATGCACTCCAAAAGCTTGATTTGACAAAGTGTTCCAAGTTGAAAGAATTACCTTCATCTATTGGCCAATTGAATGCACTCCAAAAGCTTGATTTGAATGGGTGTTCTGAGTTGAAAAAACTACCTTCATTTATTGGCCAATTGAATGCACTCCAAGAGCTTAATTTGAATGGGTGTGACAATTTGAAAGAACTACTTTCATCTATTGGCAAATTAAATGCACTCCAAAAGCTTGATTTGGATGTGACGGACTCCCAATTCCTCAAAGGGCTCACATTAGTAGGAAAATAGCGGATGAAGGAGGGGTCCAAAGAAAAAAGAAAAAAAACGTTTTATAACTTGGAAAGCTTATTTTTCTTATTTTTCTTCATGTTAATTTTCATTATTCTTTTTTTTTTTGCACTTCAAAGATGATGATAAGATATTTTTAATAATTATGATTACTTAATGAAAATATGATTTCAATATTACAATCTAGCTTAAACTAGTAATTATCTTAAGATGTTTATGTACTTGTAGACTATGTAGTATAGACTATTTACATTAATAAAATTTAAATATATAATACCTATTGAATATATATATAATTGATTATCATTATAATAATAATAAAATTATAATTAATAATTGTGATTATTTATAATAGATTTTAATGTTATCATATATATTGATTCTGAATAACTTATTTGTTTAATCAAATTTACATTTTCTGAAAAAAATTCCAAATAAAATAAAATAAAAAATTTCTACTTGTTAAAATTAAAAAATATATATTTGAGAAATAAAATTTGAAAATTTGTAATACATAATTAAACCATGGTTTAGTTTAACTTAATTTAATTTAACATAATTTAGTTCGGTCATAATTGATTTAGCCATAAATATTTTAACCTAATTTTAAAACTTGCAATACATATTTAAAACCATGGTTTAGTTTAACTTAATTTAATTTAACATAATTTAGTTTAGCCTAACTTAATTTAACCATATTTATTTTATCCTAGTTTAATTTAACTTAATTTAATTTATCCATAATAAATAAAATATAATTTATTTTAGCCATAAATAGTTTAACCTAACTTAATTTAACCATAATTATTTTGGCCTAACTTAATTTACCCATATTCATTTAAGACATAATTAATATAGTATAATTTAATTTATCCATGGTTAATTTTAGCCTAATTTAATTTAACCATAATCAGTTTAGCCTAACTTAATTTAAATATGATTAATTTAGCCTTATTTTATTTAGTTTATTTTATTTTAGCCATAATTACTTTATTTTATCTTAATTTAACCATGGTTATTTTAATCTAGGTTAATTTAGGCCAGCCTAAATTAGCATGGGGTTAACCTTAGTATTAGAAGTAAATAATATTATTATATATAACTTTTGTAAATATATTAAGTATAATAATTTAAGTATGTATAAGTTTAAGACATTATTTTTATGCCATGTGTCCATTTACTTGCATGTTAATTGCACACACAACCGTATGGCCCAAAAGTTATACAATACCAAATTTTTAGTTATAAACATGATCGAGATAGTTATAAACGACAACTAGTTGCATGCCAATTGCATCGTGACTGGTTGCAAATGACAAGATTTCTAATAGTGATTAATAGTAACAAACGACATTCATGTGTAAAACCATGTAATGTTAATAAATAATTAAATGTAACATGTAATCCATGTAAGAAACATAATCCATAATATGCAACAATGAAACAAGTAACATTACCCAAATATTATATTAACAAGGAACTTGTAACATTTATAAGTTAGTATCATAGATCACAAGTTACATATGTTGTACTAATGTTTATCATTGTTACATGTTACATGTGTGTAAGGTTGCTCTACTAACCGTTGAAGGGCATTTCCCCATAGGGTGAAAACACATTATGAGTGAGCCAATTTTCACCAAAAAAGGTGATGTATAATTAGTATGATAATATGCAATAAGTTTAAATTTTGATGACATCATTTGACAATCATGTACATAAGCAAAAAGCCCTAGAATGTGCACAACAACATTTTGGAATTCAAATTTCACTTTAAATCAAAATGAATTTCAATTCAACGTCTTTAGAGGACGAAGAAGATTATATGGTAGGTAAAGATTGAGAGACCACTGGCTTCACCAGAATAAGGGCCCATGCAAGGCAGAGCCAAAAGCACACCCAATTCTAGCAAAGCCCGTGGCCAAGTGTCTTTCCTCTGCATAAAGACCTATCAGATTATTTTTATTAAAAATTCCATGATACTAAGGAGGTATCACCAGGAAAAACATAAAAAATAAAAAACAAAACACCTGCAGGAACTGGCATTACATTTTTTCAAAACAGCCACCCTTTGCATAGGCAAAATTACACCTGGTACCATGCCTTCCTAATAAGCCGCAAAAATCCAATGTCATTTTCACACTTCTGTAAGATGTTCCAGTGAACCAAAGTACATTGCCAATGCTTCTACAGCAAAAGAAACACTGTGTCAGTCGATGCAGGACATTGGCTACACTCAAAATATGACCATTTCCTTTCCACTATGATAATCAATCAGACATTGTTTGGACAAGAAATCCAAAATTCCAAAACTGCAAAAATCACTACTATGATTTTTTGTTCCACAGAAAACATGTTATTCACAAAAGCCAAAGCATTACAACTGGTTGGAAATGATGGCATTTTCATTAGAACTCATATCCATACTTAGTTGTTGCAAAATGCAGTGCACAGATTCCAATCCATATACAGATTGGTCAATCAACATTATACTAACTGCAGGAACACAATTTCCGAATATCAAAACGAAATTACTCAAGTCCTCAACAATCTGCGCTAAATAAAAAGAATTCAGCTTCAGAAATTATCTGTTGCATCTGATTTCAAATATGTGTATATACCAATCTTCTCGAATATAGCCCAAACTGACAAAAAATGGGCCAAAAAAAATGAGCAACAGAAAGTAACCTTCAGCATTTAGCTTGGAAATAGAGAGGTTGGAAGAGAGTGGGAGTGACGAGGGAAAACTGTGTCTGCAGACAAGGATTTATGATTCTACACCAAAGTTGGTAAAGATCTGGAGATCATGACAAGACTTCATAACTTAAGAGACAGCAAAAGGAACAGTTCCCAAACAGTTCCTTACCTACCATCGTATTTTCAAAGACCCCGATAAAATTCCCATTGTTCCACAGAAGAACTCATTTTGGTACATACCATCACAAACCTCTGATCTTGAGCTTGCAGACTTAGCACCCTGGATGTAGAGGCACATGCTCCATCCTCAAGTGATGGCACAGGCCACCAAAAATGACTGCTCACTCCTGGGATGTCTTTTCCATCTGCAGCATCTTCAGTAGTCAATGTAGGCAGACCATCTACAACCAGATCCTTCCATACCCAAAATGTCCAATTATTTTTCCTCAGCTAATTGGCCTTGATTTATTATGCCATTCCACTGGAAGCTCTTCCACAAAATAAGAATTGATCATTCACTGTATTGGGACATTCACTCCTCCTGTGAACAACAAACTGGGTCTTAGAAGTTGCATGGTCAAGACTTTTGTAGCACATCCCCAAATTGACCTAACTACTGGTTCATGGTTCATACCCAAACCCACTAATACTGTCACATATCTACATGATATGCCTCAAAATCACATATACTTGAGAGCTTTCAACCTCTTCCATCTATCAGTATTTCTAAACACTTACAGGCCATCAAGCCTACACATAAAGGACTGCTGCAACAAGTGGGATTTTGAAACCTTGTAAAAGTCTAAGAACTAATGGAATAATGGCTTGCCTAAAACTGTTAAATTGGTTTACCAAGGAAATTCACAAAATGTGACTACCCAGTCTCAGGTCATCTGATGAATTTCTGATCTTTAAGAACTTTGTTCTTATCACTGCACACAGTTTGCAAAGAATTTTGTGGAATGACAAACCTCAATAATACTAGAGGTTTTTCTAGTCTTTGCTTGAATTGGGTCGCCCCCCGTAAATTGGTACATCTCCTCCAAACTCTCCAGCAGTCCAAACTCTCCAGCAGGTGAATTCCACCATCAGCCATGATAGTCAAGGAAGATTCTCAAGCCAAAGTGGCTCGCTTTCCTTTAGCTTCTATTGTCTGCAAAAATGACAGAAAAGTCACATACATCAGAGGAGAAGCACAGTCCCTTGGGCAAGCCTGTAATGGCCTGCAGACTGTGATCTCAAGGTACACCCATTACTGCACATCTTATGCCATTCTGATCACAAGCCAATGCAGTAATGTACTGTCAAGCAGCCTGACTGCAAAGACATCTAGTTCTCTTTATAAGTAAATCATCAAATGTCAAGTAAAGACACTGAGGTCAATCTGAAATAAATATCAATGCAGTGAGAAACTGCACAAAAACATGTTCAATATTTTGTTAGTTCTGGACAAACCACAAAAAGAAATGGTAGGAAAAAGACCTTTGAAGAAGCAGAGGATCTTGCACCCAAAAAGGATTCATAGATGTCATTCAATCGTCGTCGCTCTGACTCCGGTACTGAAGGCCTTGCCTTTAGAGCAGTGGCTTGAAGTTGAGACATGGTGATCAATGGCTTCTGCATACCTTCTGAAGAGGTGGTAGCTGAGGAAGTGCTTGAACTCTCTTTTGGTGTATCCAGGAAGGTATGTACAGACTCTAGTTGTGCATCAGATAACACTGCTTGCAAATCAGCACCACTAAAACCATCTGTCAATGTAGCCAACTCCTCTAAGTCCACATCATCTGCAAGAGGTAGCTGTCACAATCCCACATTCACTCCATTTAGTCCCACTTGAGCTAGTCCCATATTGTACTCAGCTGTGAATGCAACTAGTACTGATGTGTCCACATGTTCTCATTAAGTCAAGCAGCAACTGGAGACTGGGGGAAATTCTACCTTCTGTGAGAGCACTTGGAGAATCTCACAGCGTTCAGACATGGAAGGAAAATCACACAAAAGCATCCTGTCCAGCCGCCCTGGTCGTAGGAGTGCCGCATCCAATAAATCAGGCCGACTGCAAGAAAACATCACAACCCACTGACCAAGTGAGCACTTTGAAAAATGGGGTAGGCACAGGAAGAAAGAGCATGTATCATGAACGACAACATGCACCTCAAAGAGGACTGTACCTGGTAGCAGCAAACACAAACACACCAGTAAGGGCTTCCACTCCATCAAGTTCTGTCAGCAGCTGCAAACATGCCACATCAGTTTCATTCAATCACCGAGCACATGCTCTCACAGCAACTAGATCACTGCAGAGTTCCTCCTCAGTCTTCCATTTATTTCCTGGGTAAAATAGGATCACATCTATGAGAGCATGACAGCAAACCTGCCAGATTCAGAAGCTTCCAAGCATCCACACCATTGTGGGTTCATGGCAGGAGAGTAACATTGAATTGGGTGAGACTAGAGGGTACATCCAGTCTACAGAAGAAACATACTTTAGAAGAATAAATGAAGGTACTTTGCTTCTGAGATCTGTTAACTTTGTTGATAAAAATAAATGGCCAGGATAACATACTTGATTGACAACTCGGTCAGTTACACCTGTGTTATCATGCCCTCGCCGTGGAGCAATAGCATCAAACTCATCAAAGAAGAGGAGTGCCGGGGCTGCTGCTGCTGCTCTTGCAAAGATGTCACGTACCTGTTGTCCAAGCCAACAAACCCAATACAAATTGTCACTTTTGTCTTATGCAGCAAAGCACCTACTTTTCCTTTCGGCTGCATTTTAGTGTTTCCCATGGAACTGCCACTTACTCTCTGATGCAATCCCTGGATCAATGCCCATCCTTATATAAATATCCCCAATCTCCATGTAACAACAGAGAGAAGGGGACAAGAGATCTCACCCCTTGCTCAGAAGCACCAATGTACTTGTTGAGCAGTTCTGGACCCTTCACAGAAACAAATCGGAGAGAGCATGCTGCAGCAGCTGCAGCCACTATATGGGTTTTGCCGCATCCTGGTGGACCATATAAAAGAACACCAGAGCGTAGCCTTAAAGGTGCTCCTGCAAAGAGTTCTCCATGCTTGATTGGCATTTCTAACATCTGTTACACCAATACCCAGGTATTGAGGCTCCAGCATGAGTCAATTTGATGTGTAGCACACACATAGACAAATGCGGATTTGCTCTGAAAAATGTTGATGGAATTATCATATCAAACACGCACAGTAATAGAATACAACAGCAAACACATGGGGCAATAGTCAAAACTAACTAATGCAAAACCCAATGTTCGTACTTGAGATAAATGATGACCAATAAGGGTGTGAAATAGCAACCTCTTGCAATGCACGGCGTGTCTCAGTAAGACCTCCCACATCCTCCCATCCAGATCTTCCCACTTGAGTTCCTCCCTTTGCAATGCCTTGCATAGCCGCAGGCACAAAATCTCGAAGAGCCACACTAAAGTCTGATGCCCCCAGTTCAAATCTACTCTTTCTCATAAGAGGCACTGCTTGCTCAACTCTAAGTCGTTGCATCATTTGCATGTTCTTTGTACCATCCACCTGTGCAACCAAGCTGGAGGTGGCAGCAAAGCTTGGAATATTTGCAGCTGAAGAAGAGGAAAGAAATCGAGCAGCTGCAGCATGCACTGCCCTCTCCACCAAGACCTCCTACATTTGCCCAATTGTTCAGGCCACAATGACACAATGGTTAGAATGACTGAGTGTCGTAGAGATGGGTCATTGAACAGTTTTGCTAGGTACAGAGGACATGTAGAGAATTATCACCAAATCAGAAGCATCAGCTCCATCACAATTTGCTGCCACTTCAGTTGGAGTTGGTTCAGCACAGACTAGCCCCCTTGCAGCCACAGCTTGAGCTAGAATTGTTGCCCTTTCTGAAGCTGCGGGTGTTGGCAACCCAATATGGAAGTCAAACCTACCTGCAGACAACAGGATCTTCAAATCATCCAGACCTATTTATCCATATGCTTCATACACACTCTACCAATATTTGCAAGCAGATCTCAGTCCAGATATTTGAACAATGCCATCTTTCTTCACATGTCCTCTAAAACCTCAGAATTGACTACTGCTACTTACTCCTCCATGCAAACAGCCATGAGTTTGTCTGCAATTGATATGATTGTGTCTGATTCTTGAAAGTAATGATGGATTTGTCCAATGTCCAAGGCAAGATTTTGGTGCCAAGGCAAATGTTATGGTGACACCCTAGCCAAAACAACACTGGGACAAAGAAACAGAAGAAAGAAATACCAGAAAGGCACAAACTTGATGGAAGTGCATTAGGTGACCTTGCAATTGCAAGAAACACAATTGCTGGCCTTCCATTATCCTTCTGGCCACCTCCCTGTGTCACAAATCACCCATTGAGGTAAATCAGTTTTGGGTTCCAGTCTCTCCTTATCAAGACAGTACCTAACACTGTAGAGATGACTAGACATAAACCTGTTGCACTTGCAAGATATCTAGACTATACCTGGTAAAGGTCCATGAGATCACCAAGAAACTCAGCTAGTGCCACAACTGTTGTTGCTGGTTCAGGGCCCTCTGATCCACCAGGGATAAGGCCATCCAGATCATCCAGTATAATCAAAGAGGGTGCATGGTCGACAGCCTCAGCTACAGCATCTTCCAGTACCCTCCGAATCATCTCTGCCTCTCCTCCAACTAGCTCACCACAGCTCATGACGACCCTGTATAACTCCAAATCAGAACCTGACAGAATATTGAGATGAACCCACCAATGATAGGATGAAACAAAAAATGTGATGTGAATTGTGAAGCAAGCAAGTAAAGTCTTTACAAAAACACTCTCTTTCTCGCATGCCATTCAACAAACAAAGTATTGCCCTTGAAGGTGAGAACAGATGAGCACACCTATGAGCCAACACATTTCGGTCTTCTTCCAGCACCTGAGCCAGTGCAAGGGCCAATCGACTTTTCCCACAGGCCTGTGAAAGTGTTAACCTGTTAGTGTGTGTCCCACAAACTAAAGGCAGATACCACATTCCCAAATTGGTTGTCAAATGATCAACTGTCCCTCACACCAGCTGCATATGCACCTACGTAGCAAACAAATATGAGGAGAGAACTGTGGCTACAGGTCTGAATCTGCACTCTGATAGAACTTCATTCCCACAGGAACTTGCAAATACTGAGGTGGCTAAGAACACCAATTGCAGAGTGACAAACAGCCACTAATGCTAGGAGTACCAGATCCTATGGACTGGTAAGGTTGAACCCAACTTACTGGAGGTCCATGCAGAAGCAGAGCTCCAGGAAGAGGAAATCCAATCTTCTTCATCTTTCTCCGAGCACCAGGAGATAGCAGCACTCGCAATCCTGCATTGCAAATTGCTTGTAACTTTTTACACGGACCTGCCTGGAAGGCAACAAAACAAAGCTAAAGTACCACAATGTACACCTCCTTATCCACAACCTGTGACAGGTTGTTATCTCAGCAAGAGAAGAACATAGTGTTGAAAGACTTACTAGCAATAGCTTCAGAGCCTGCCTTCTCCAGCCATCCCAGAGATGACAGCGGTGGCCCATCAAGTTTGCAACAATCTGACCCAGGAAGGCATGAAAGAATACGGACACTTCCAGCTTCAACTGTCAATGAGCTTTCATAGGATTCTTTAGTAAGCTCATTCGTCTGAATGGGTTTTCCCTTGGGAAGCATCCCTGTCTCCAGCAGAAAATAACCACTTGTTCCCCTTGCTCCTAACCTTTCGTTCCCATTTGACACAAACTGGTTTGGTGACCCCTGCTTTGTTGAGTCTGGTTTCTGATTGCCAGGCACACTTAATAAAAACAACAGATCTTTGGGACCACGCCCCTGCCATCTATTGGTGGTGACAAAGAGATCGGGCATTGCAGAGCTTTGAGCTAATCCATGGCTTGCCCTTCTCTCTTCATCTTCCTTGTGCCTGTCTGTTTGAGCACCAAGCCGAAAATGCACAATGGTTTCTTCAAAAACTGGCACACTGGTCTTCTCATCACCTACAGCAGCTGCTTGAGCTGCCAACCATCCCTGAAACAACCTTGTTGCACCCTCAGCACTCCCACCTCTCCAATTGAATTTTGGTGCCATACCCAAGTGATTTGTCTTTTCATCAATTTGTGTAACATCATTATCCTGAACAGCTACCATCTCTGCGAGCAGCTCTCTATGGCAACTCCATCTTCCCTGCCTTTTCTGTTTCACACCATACCCATCCTCACTAATACTTGAAACCCGTCTCCTTGAGTTTTCCATAGTTTCCACATCCAAGGAGCCCTCATTGTTAGCTGGCTTGAAGAAAGTTGGCGAAAGACTAAGAGAATTTGGATGCGGCAACCAAGAATCACTGCAGGACTTAATACAGATACCTGCTTCAGAAAACAACAAATCCCACGCACATTAGAGGCTAGATCATGATGATTCAGTGGGGAATTCAATAGCCAAAGCACCAAGAGACTAAAAAACTCAACAGGAAGACCCAGTCATGATATTGGCTAGCACTCAAGAGATAAGCCACAGTCAAGGGTGCAGAGATCTACTGGATCCATGATATGAAAAAGAAGGAAGAAAGAACTAGTGGTCTTACGGCTATGCACTTCAAAACCCATGTACAGTCGAAGAGGCAGTGCAAGCATGACATGGCCTCTTGTCACTGCCTTTGTTACCACAACCCTGACAATTGCCGTCCTCACTCCTGCCTTCTCTTCTCCCAAACCTTCAGTTCCAGGATCATCTTTCGCAACTCCAGGAGATCTTCGTCCATCTCTACTGTTGCCTGAGTAGGCTCGAGATGCTGAATCTTTCTCAACAGAGTTGTCTCTAGATTCAACAATTGAGTTTCTATAATCATGACCTGACAAAACAACAAGCTGACCATGCCTGAGTGAAGCCATCTTTGCAGTTGAGTGACATATGAAGAGGACTGTTGTGGGCAAGGTAGTGCAGACAGTCCCCTGAAGGTCAACTGGTTGCAAAAGAGAAGGGTCCAACTCTTGCACCCGAAGCCAAACCTCCACAGCTTGAGTTGGAAATGTATCCTTGCAGACATTTCCAGAAGGATTGCCATCACATTCTGGAACTCCTGCATCATTTAGTGATTTCATCACTTGCCGCTTCTTGGGTGCAACAATGAGCTCAGCACCTGCCACTAACCGGACCTGAAATTGTTCAAATCAGGTTCATGCATCATGGGACAGGATAAAAATAAAAAGGGAAAAGCTAGGATGAAGATGATTTCCACAAAAATAACCAAAATGTCAGCAACATGGTTCAGAGACAAACAAAATGACAAACGCAATTTGGACAAAGGAAAACAATAGGTTTTGAAGTGACAAACATACAAACCAGTGATTTTGGTTGTGTAGAGACAGCTAGAAGAACCAAGACAGTGCCACTCTCCACCCACACAGGAAATCGCTGACCTTCACGCAACACCCCCACCTGTGATCCCCAATTCATCCAGGAATGAGTTATAATCCCATTGCTTGATATGCAGAAATGTGACAAGGATAAATTGGATTGCAAGAAGAAACAAATTCACTGGTTCAAGCTCACTGCAAACATGCTTTTGCCTTTTACATATGCACAAAGCATTTACAGGTTCTCCTAAAACCCCAGACGGATCTCCATGACAACAAGAGGCTTTGCTTTGGATGTATGAACCCAACCCTAGCAAGTAAATGCTGCTCCAAGTAGTCAGCATTAAGCTCCAGAATCTCCCAGTCATCTTCGCTTGCAGGCTCAATGGTCACCGTCTTTGCTTTTGCCACTTCCACCTTCGCCCGCACAAGTACTCTTGCCCCATCTTTCAAGCCAATGCACTCTGCCAATGCTTCTGAGACCTTAATTAAACACACACATACACAAGCTCCTTAAATCACAATCCCCATGGCTAGTTCAAAGTACCATCCAGGTCGCATATTGAAACTCCACAGCATCATGTTCCAGGTAGTACAATTTCACAGGCAAGTAAGGAATGATGGTGAAGCAAGTGCCTGAAAACTTGTTGGTTGCAATGTCATCATTCATGTGAACAGCAAAGTAAGAATTGCAATTACAAAAAAAATGAGCAATTGTGATTTGTGTATATCATCAACAGGATTCAGATTTGGTGCACAGAAAGAATTAGGGTTTTACAGCTTCTTTCCTCTGAGGACCAACGAGTTACACAAAATTAGGGTTTCAAAGCTTCTTTACTCTGAGGACCAACGCATGATGTCTCGAGAAAAACAAAGAGGAATTACAGAACGGGATCGAATACGGTGAGCAATTGCCAAGAGAATTAGGTCGTCTGCTGGTTGCGCCTAGATAAGTACCTCAACTTGGGAAGAGCGAGAGGCAGAGCCATCCCATGCAAGGAACCATGTACCGTCGCCCACGCTGCCGCCACTTCGTCCTCCTCTTACGCTGCTGGTCGTGAGACGCAGCTCCAGTACCACGGGGAAGGAGGGAAGCTCCCGACTGGACAATAAAACCTCCAGCAAGCTGCCAGGCAGCGACACAAAGCAGTCCTGCTTCCCTACCCTCCTCACCTCCATCTCCATTTGGAACAACAAAACTTTCAAATTGCGCACACGTACAATGTTCAGATATTGCCGAATCCAGAAACCCAATTCCAAAACTAGTCGCCCAACATCAGCCTCGCCATCGCCAACCTCCAAATCCACCGCCGAAACACAATCTTCCGGCGCGACATCCTCCTGGTAATCCGTTCGGCGTCCGATTGCGCCAATGACGACAGAACCGCTTTCACACCAGCAACTAGTACGGAACCACTCTCGCACCAGCGATGAGGATGGAACCGCTTTCACACAGGCAAAAAATGGCTTTCAACACTCCGCTTTCACACTAGCAAGCAAACTGCTTTCAACCGACCGCTTTCACACCAGCAGCGAACCGCTTTCTTTTACACGAGCAATAAACGCTTTCAATAAACGCTTCCGCACCAGCAAAGAAGAAAACAGTAAATCTAATCATATTTGGTCATATTAATTTTGAATTAAAGATTTTATTAATTTTTGGGAGGTGAATCATTGTTAGTTTCCTTCAGCTTTCTTTTTTTTTCTTTAATAAAAATATATTCAATTTTATTAGTGGTTTTCAAGGTCAATTTTGGTTTTAAATATAACTAGTGATTTCCAATGGTGATTTGGTTTCAACCAATTGTAAGCAAACAAAAAATTTGTAATTGCTAGTTATCTTTTCCTACATTTCATAGTAGGAACAGTCTTTTAAAATAAAGAAAGAAAGAAAAAAAAAACACCCAAAAAGGGAACAAAAACAAAAAAAAAAAAGGATTAAAATCCAAACATAAGACCACACCCAAAAATGCAGAATGCACAATGGGGAGCCCTAAGAGGAGAAAATATCAAACCTAGGACCTAAATCCATCATCATTAACACAAAGCAAGTTGTGCAAGGAGATTGGCGAAAAACTTAGAGAGACACTAAGCTTTAAAAAAGTGTTGATCTCATGTTGCCACAATTGTCCAACGTAAAATAATGTTGGCCTAAATTCTCTGAAAAGTCATTGACTCCCTCTACCTATAAAATGAACATATAATCGAAAAAGGAGGACCTAAGCCAAAGCCCTTCACTAATCATGTCACGTTGGCACATCAATGAAGGAAGTCATCCGCTTGTTGGTGTAAACATCCAAATATTTCTATTGTTAAAGGAATGAAATTGTTCTTAGGGTGTTAGTCGCAATATGACACAATCTTTGCTTAAGTTATAATCATCACAACCACTCCCCAAAAAAAAAGCGACTTGTGAAACAAGACCCGCACAAGTTAGGCTAAAAATGATTATGTTTTTCAAAGTGTGACTATCATTTATTATAAGCACAATGTCCATTTGTCACCATGATGATTAGAAAGATGGCATTGGGAGAACGTGTGTTTGCTTGTGCATAACATTAACTCACCATCCCTAGCAATTTATGGAGGCAAAATAATCAAACTGCATCATATGTGGTCGTGCACTCTCCCCCATGAACGCAACAAAGTAGGTGTATCCCTTTTGGATCTGTGGCTCAACCACATATGCATCTTAAGGGTCTCTTAAGGGTCTTAGGTTACTATGATCATAGTTACATAGTGTGATGTGATCACAGAACAACCTAATGGAAAGCCATTAACATAAGACCTTATATTTTGCTCCAAAGACAATATCTTTTGATTGGAAAGCTCCAAGTGCATTGAAAATATATATTTAATCATGTTAGGAACTTTGGGAACATGTGTTCTCATGAAAAAATATATAGATGTCACTATGTGGTGAATTACAATTTGACACACAACCCTTTCAATTAGTCAATGTTTGATTGGTGGAATTGTGACATAATTATGAACACAATTAGTTGAAAAAACAAAATGGATTTTTTTTGTGATCACAATACTTAATGGAAAGATGTTTAAGTCTTGTAAAATTACATAAATGTTCCATAACATTTATTTTCATCATCCTATTTAAAGGTTGACTTTTTCAACATTTGCACATCTTGTGTATATTTTCGGCTTTGTTGGGCCCATAGGGACAAGGATTGTTGCATTGAATCCAAGATTTTCAAATTTTATCTTATTTGAGTTGATTTCACATTGGGTAATGTTTTTTTTTTGTTTTGAAATTAGGGTTTTTTGAAGTGAAAATGGGTGGTGACAAGTTTTAGGGTTCTAAAAATTGCCATTGATGTTTGTTGGTTTGTTTTGTGTTCTTCATTTCATACTTTTTAAATGTCTTTCTATACTTGGAAAGGTTAAATGTGAGGTTTGTTTTTGTTTTACTTGGATCAACATCATGTGGTTAAGGGATTATGTGTTCAAGGCTACTCCTCCTCTAATTAGTTTGGGTTCCTCAATAATAATGACAACAAATTCATTCCAAGAACTTGTAGTTACATTTGCTACTTATATAGGTGAAATTTTTTAGAAAACAATAACAAGTACCTCAACCAATTTATTAGTAAACTAATCATATGTATAGCCCTCAAATTGTAATCGATATGCAACCAGTTCATTCAAGTAGGCTTATTCATTTGCACGAACTATCTCCAAACTATCTTGGATTTGTTCCTCCCCAATTTCCTATACAGTTTACCACCATTCTTTCCATTTCGAGTTTTTAACAGCCAATGTTTGGTTTTGTACCTTAAGTAAGGCATTATCCAAAAACATTCCTCAAACTCTTTCAACCAATTATCCACGTATGTGGTTTGAAAAACTTTACTTGGTGCTTGACGAAGTGTTTCCAATTTGCCTATTAGTTCTTAGATCTATACCCGAAGTACATGGGTACAATTTTCCATGTTAATGTTGACTTCCATCAACTATTCCCTTTGCTACAAACATGTATTCTCTAGCTCCAACAAATTCTTCTCCCGTTGTACACAATGGCCTACATCTTGCCATAGTCCACTGTTAACTGGTCAAAATTAGTCTGCAGGGCCTTCAAGTCATTATGAGTTTTGAAATGAACATGGTTTAACTCATTGTACTCTAACTACATAACTTTAACCTTTTTGATTGCCCTTTTAGCTCCAACATTTTTAGTAGCCAAATGCGTATTTTTTGTTTATAATTTAAATAGTTGGGTTTTCATAATAATTGAGTCCTTATCTTTGTTCTACAAGGCTTGTTTATGGTTAACCAATTTTAGGCAATAGGCCTGTAGCTAATTGTTAGTGTCCTCTAACAAGTTCTTAACAATATTGTATTTGGTTTTCAAATCAACTAAGTTATCTACTGTTTGAAACCAAGTCTAGCAATCAAGGCTACTTGCTCAAAGAAAAGTGTAACATGTTTTAGACTTTCATGTTGAGCATAGACTATCGACATCTCGGGAAAAATATAAACAAGTCTAGGCTGAACTAGTTCAACAGGTTTAGGTTGAATTGGTTGAATTGGTTATGTACCTATTGATAATGGGTTGCTAACATGTTTTGTAGGAGCAGAAGTTTTTTTGAACATGTAAAGGCTCTTGATTTGGTATTTGTTCAAAATCAAATTCACTTCAATCTTCCATGAATTGGTCACTTTTTGTCCTTATTGATTCATCATCTTGTTGTGTAGTAACATCAAGTCATGTCCTCATCACCCCTCCATAATCATAATTCATTGACAGGTGTGAGGTTTTTTCTTCAGTGGTGAATTGGTTGGTTCTGGATTCAACCAGTCCCTAGGTGTTGACGATTCAATTCATATCTTCACCCATTCTGACTATCGAATTAGTTGTGGTGATATGTTAGGTAAGCACACTGATCAATGTTCACTAATGAATTACTCCTTCACAACTTCAAGAGAAGTATCTCTAAATTGCTTCACAAAAACCTTCTTCTTCTTTCTTTCCTGAACCAGTTGTGGTTTTGGAGAATAAATAGGCATATCTCCCTCTAAGAAGTGAAATCGATGTTATAAACATACTTTTATAATTTTTTTAAAGTAACAAGTTGTTGCTTTCTTATCAAGCACTGCTAACCCTACTACAATCTGTTTTTGGTGTTCAGTCCATCGGGTTAGTTCTATTAACATTTGTGTCAACATAATGGAGCATCAGTTGATTTTATTTCCCTTGTTTGCCAAATTTAGAATAATGGCAATATGGTTATTGAAATAAACTAACCTTTCTCGTTGGTAAATGATTTGTATAATTATTGCAAATCTAATGTGGTACTCCTCCTTCACCTAGATGATGTTCCACTATTCTTTGTTCACAAACGCATTTGATTTAACTATGTTCTTGAGAGCAATTTGGGCCTCCTTGACCAATGTGTTCAATACATCAACTGCCCCTTTAGCACTGACACCAATTTGTTGAACAATTAATGTTTGGTCAATGGTGATCTTCTCACCACAAACAATTGCCCTAATGCATCCATCTTCTATGGATTCCCAATTGTGCAAAACTTTTCCAACAACTCTGGTCATGGAATTATCTAATGAACAACAAATAGGCCACCCAAACCGGTTCACTTTGCCCATTGTCGTTTTTTGGATCCCATTCAAATCCATTAAATTAGTTTTTGAATTTATTTTATTTCAGTAAGTGTTTGCTTTTGAGTCATTTTGGCAAATGAACTGCCCTCCTCCACATGTTCCTTTCCCTTGCACCTTATCATGTATTTGGACCGGGCCTTGGTAGGTATAGCAACAAGTATGTCAAGAAAATTAGCTTCCACATCAAAAAATCTTTTTTCAATTTGTGCTAATGAAAAATCCATCGATTGTTCAACTTCAACAGGTTGTTCAACTTTTTCTTCTACTTCTATAGTTTTCTTTTCCACCTGTTTTTCCTCCTTAAAATCATTAATTATGAAAAATGTAAGTGCAAAAGGTGAAAATTCTTTTTGAAAGCCTCGTAATGTTTTTTCAAGTCATTCTCCCATAGTAGCAACATGTCTTAATGCCTTAAAAAAAAGTTGTCCTACGTCTCTTTCTTCCCCACACTGATACAAAAGTGGGGTGTAGTTCATTAGCCTAAATCAATATGGAACTTTAAAAGTGAAATAAATTCATTTCATTTTAATGATTTCACCCTAATTAAAGTTATTTCACTATAATATCACTATGCAAACATTGTGTTTCATTATTAATTGACATAATTAACTATTATAATTTATTATGTAAATTTTTTTTTTTTATGTTGTTGTTTTAAATACCCTATGTTATTTTATGATATATCCTATATAATTTAAAATACCTTAGTTTTTCTAACTTATACCCTAAGTTATTATAGGTATTATAAATTATTATACCTTAAACTATTATGTGTTATTTTACTTTAAGGTATCATAGTTAATTTATTATAGGTTTTTGCATTAAGTTATTTTAAATTAAATTATTCAACTAACCTTAAATTATTTTATTTAAGTTAATATATTTTATTTCAAATTATACTTTAGGTTATTCAAGGTCATTATATTTTATGTTATTATAAAGTATTTTATCCTAAGTATAACAATTTAAAATAATCTATAATATAATATAATGAACTAAGGTAAAATAATCTATAATAACCAATAATAGCCTATGAAAAATAATTTAGAATAACCTACAATAAAATAACTATTAATAGCCTATGATATCTGAGAATATCCAACAAATAATTTATAATATAATATCCACCGATAATCACTAATAGAATAACCACTAAAAGCCATTAATAAAATAGCCATCAATAGCCACTAATAGGCACCAATAAAATAACCATTAATAACCACCAATCGCCATTAATAAAATAACCATTAATAGCCACTAATATAATAGCCATCGATAGCCACAATAACCACAATATAATACACAAATAATTTGTGGTAATATAACTTAAAATAACCAATAATAACATAAGGTGAAATAACCTTCAATAACCAAGTTTCAAAAGTAATTAATAATAACTTCACATAGTCGAAAATAATCTAAGATGAAATAACTTAAAATAGCTAAAAAATATTTTAATAATTACAAATAGCACAAAGTGAAACAACCTACAATAGCCAAAAATAACTTACAATACTAAAAAATAGCTTTAAGGTGACATAACTTTAAAATAGCCAAAAGTAATTTAAAATAATGGAAAGTAACCTAAGGTGAAATAACTTAAAATAACCAAAAAAAACTTAGATTAATTGAAAGTAATTTAGGGTGAAATAATTAAAAATAACCAAAATAACTAAAGATAACCATAAATAGTTGTAAATATTTTAAGGTGACATAACTTAGAACAATGAAAAGTAGCCCTAAAATAACTAAAAATAACTTAACATAGGTAGTATTATTATATTAGCAAAAAAATTATCCATTTATTAAACATTTTCTTTTTGAAAAAAATGGTCATTGAAATGTTATTGAATAATAATATTCAAAAAAAAAATTGTTCAAATGATTTTACATTTTCAAAAAAAAATAAATGTAATTACGTACATTATTGAAAAAAATTAAAATAAACATTAATCATTCATTTGGACAAAATCTTATTAAAATATGAATTTTAAAAATTTATGTTTTTGAAAAGTTTAAAATGAAGTTTTGATAAATCAAATGCAATGTAACACATTATCACAACAAAGTGTGGTGGCTTGATGGTAAAGGTGTTTGCTTCCATCTTAGAGGTCAAGGGATCAAACCTCACAAATTATGTGTTTATGGTCAACAGTGGTAAATTGACCAAATATTTTTCTATGTAATTTTTTTAAATAGGTGTCTACTTAGGTTGATTACATGGCTTATGTACTTATGATAAGTTTTTAACCTTGCATAGGTAATGACACGTGTCAATAATTCACAAACTGAAAACCATGAAATTATCAATAATATTAAATATTACATTAAATATTAAATAATTCAAATTTAATTGATTTTCATGTTGCTTAGTTAATTAATTAGCAAGTGAAATGACTTGGTAAATTAGTATTCCATTTGAAAATAACCTTGTTTCATTAGGTACTAATGGATCAATTCATTGTCCATAGAAACTGGTCCCTATTCACTAAAAGGTTGACAAGTTTCACCCTAGTAAAAATGTCCAAATTCATTCAAAATCTAATGAAACCTAGAGTGAACCAAAACGCATTTTGGTGTAGTGTTAATCTAAAAAGTCAAGTTGTATTTATCACATTTTGGTGTAATGTTAATGTTTGTTTGATTTTTTTATTCGTTCATTGACAAATTTAATGTTGCATGGTTTTTCATTCACCCATTAATAACTTGATGCTTATGTGATTTTTCATTCATGCATTTTTAAATGAAATTTGTTGATGTCCTTTACAACTATGTGTTTAGTTATGGGTTTTAAAGTAGTTGTATGGCAATTGATTTTAATAAAATTGAACAACTAAATTACATCTTATAATGCAAATGTGTAGACCTTGCACACGCATTATCAAAGTCCAAAGTGTGATGGATAATGCATAATTGCATTCCATCACTATTTACAAATATGAAATAGATCAAAAATTGTGTACATTGGCATTCAAATTTCAAAGTTGAAAAATGCATTATAAAAACATTTTTTTAAAAATTATTTATTGAAATGCAAATTGATTATAAGTCTAAATATATTGCCCAAACTATTTATAACAAAAGTTCATCACAAAGATGATGAACCACATAATCAAATATTGTCATCTAAACAATATATATATAATTGAAATGGAACTTGAACTATAATTTCTTCATTTCACATTGTTTGTTTAAAATCTACCATAATATGGTATTCAATGTCACACGTGAAATGAGATCAATAACATATACATAACATTGTAATGCAAACGATATCTAAATGTCCATTCTTTCAATTTAAATAAATAAATTTATAACTATAATGTCATTAATAAACATTATTTATCACTAGAGTGTAACATACATAACATGATACAAACTAAAATGTAATCAGTTACACTCATGTAAAATTGTGGTTTTCAAAATAAAATGCATCACATACTTGGAGTATTGAGGTTAGAATTCACCATATTTGGTCTATTACTTCACCTAATTTGTTGCTTTGGAATTCGTCTTCTTGCATGTATTGGTTTGGATTATTACACAACAAACAATAACACATTCAATGAAATATTTATTAACCTAACCAAATTATACAACATCACATGTGCATGCCCTTCTACTCAAGACAATATTTTTCAAACAAAACCACCATTTTATTTTTGCAAAAACCTTACCTTGCATGCACAACTTTAATTTTGATGGATTCAAACATTATCAAAGTTTCACCTTATAACACGAATAATAGACATCATCTTAAATGCACAAAAATGACATGTGTGTTTGAACAAATTAATTTTATTTCAACTCCATTTTCCATTTCAAAAATCCAAATGTTGAAACACACAAACAAAAGGCACAACATGATTCTCGTAAAAAATTATTCACCCCTCACAAATCCCTCATCATTATAAATTACATTTTACAAGTCAACTTCTTAAAAAAATGGAAGATTTTTTCACACCATTTTTCTTTAATACATGCAAATAAACATTTCATGATGCATAGATCATGAAATTTCAATGGATACGAATAATAACAAAAACAAGAACCTTCAACTCTCAGAACAAGAATAAGAACTTTCAAACTCGAAATTTTTTAAATAAATCAAAAACTTGTAACAACCTTTTAGCTTCACGTCTAAACTAGAAAAAAAAATAAATCTTAGTTATATAACACATGATATGATAATTACATGACCAAAAGACGAGGAAATGCACAAAAATGTTTAAAGAAAAAAACCTCCTTTTTAGTTCATATCGAGTTTTTAAACAATAGGCATAGATGCATGGAAGTTGTTAATTCAAAAGGGGAGATTTGTTGATTTATTCTCATGTGTCATTTGTTTAAAAGTTTTTCACCCAAATTTCATATTTTCAAATTTCAAATTCCAAGTTGAAATCTAGTTGCATATTAATTATTCACAATAATCGCATGTTGATTTTATTAATGTGTCCACTTGTTGATTTGGCTAATTTTGTTACTTTGGCTTACATATTTACTAAAATTTAATTATTAGAAGGAAAAAATATATTATTTATAATTCATCTTGAATTTTTTTATAATAGACATAGGCACATGATTGGCTTGAAAAATCAGCCTTTGTCAATGAAACAATTAGATATTTGGGGTATAAGATAGGTTTATAAAAGTAGATCCACATGTACACCCTAATTAAATTTGCAATACAATATACATATTGTTTTAAATTTCATTTCAAGAGTAAACTTTCATCTTCAATGAATTATATGGTCTAATAATTTTGTAAGGTGACATGATGTTGTGAATTGCAGTGTAATGGAAAATTAGTAATAAAAAATTTGAACAATAATCACAAAATAGTGAAAAGGTAATACTTATGTAGTGACAACCTAATGGCACAACTAGCTAGATCAATGGGAAGTATAGTTGACAACTAGTTACAAACAAATTGAAAATGTTATATGTAATGGGCAATGAAAATGCATACATGTGGCATGATCAGATGTGTGAAAAATGTACACTAGTTGCAAAGGAATCGTTAATTGGGTGTTACATTTACTGTAATTATAATGTAGTTGTCACATGTTACCAAAGTGTAATTTGCCAACATAATCAAACATGGTTGCTTGCAACCGTACGTATGTTGTGTACATTCTATTGTATAGATATGTCCATCTTACAACTAACTTATAATTACAATACAATTCCATGATTTTTTAATGTGACATTTTATTCATTAATTCCCCTTATTTCTATGGGACAATTGTAACGTAGTTATATATTAATTGTTTTGGAGCTTTAGTTGCAAGGTAATTCAATTGCCATGAACATGATTTCTCATAATGTTATGTGCATTTGTTATAATTGTAATTTCTTGCCTCAATTCTTTCCTTTCCCATATTGGCCCAAATTTTGTCCTAGGTATTAGACAATGCATTAACTTCTAATGAGATTGATTAATAAAATTGATTAATCACATATGAAGAGGTGTGATGGTTCACTTTAACCTACATAAAGGACTTTCTTGTATTAAGACATCATCAAAAGAACAATAAATGTTTAAGTCTTTTTTATCCTTTTTTTGTTTTTTTTCAACTTTGCATTCTCAACATGGTATCAAAGCCATGACATGTTTTAAGTTGTGTATTTTATTTAAAATAATATGTCCAGTGATAGCACATTCAAGTCAACAAGAGAAGAAAAATTGTAAGTAGGATTTTTTTTGATATTACATGGCATTCTTGAATCAACTTTAATAACTTCATGGATAATTTAAAATAAATTTATCAACAAAATCACAAGTACATCATTATCCATTGATTGATAATCACAATGTTATTTTCTATTGCTAATTAAGAGGTGAGAGCTTATTTTGTTGAAAGGTTCAATATTACAAATTATTTCACATGGAACATGAAAGTTGAAATGTTCCTAAAAAGGAATGATTTTTTCCCATGGTGGATGGGTCAAATCCCAATCCTAGAAACACAAATCATGTAACACTTCGTGCATGGTCTCTATGTGATAACAAAACATGGTCATATATTTTCCTACATCATGGAAATGTTTAACTTCATTTGGTTCAATCCTAGAAAACTTCAATTGGGGTATGGGCAAAATTCAAACAAATTTATGAACACATAGATCATGCTTCCCAACTTTATATTCAAAGAAAATTGATGACCATCAAACTTTGAAAAGGCCATTTAATTACCATATTTTTAAAGGATTTTCAAAAGGTACTTGATGAAGTAGCATCACTCAACCTAATTATAATTGACAAACAATCAATCATTTTATTATTAGCCAATTAATCATTCATTTGTGTTCATGATCTATCCATAAACAATCAATGATTCATGTTCATGATCACCATGGATTGCCATATTTGACCTTAAAAATACCATCCCCTATGAGGTTTCAAACCATCACAACCCAACATTGGCCCATTTGCATATTTTTGGATGTCTTTGTTATGTTCAAGTTTTTCAATGAATTTGAAAAAAATGGGACAATAAATTTTTTAAGTATGTCTTCATTGGGTATGGAGACCAAACTAACAGTAGAGGTTATTAATTATATGATTGACATGCACACATAACAATTTTGAATTGAAATGTCATATTTGATGAAGAAGTAATTCTCCTTGACCAAGGACCCACACACATTGATGCTCCAATTAATTCTTCTAATCACATAGAAGAATTCATTTATTTGGATGACCCAGAAGTGGCCCCACCACTACTTCTAGCTATACCCCCACCTCCACAAATGGTCCCACCAATAATTCAAACTGCACTTTTACAACCAAAAGTAAATCCTATTCATCCTATTCAAAGTTTGACTCCAAATACACTAACTATAACCCATAAATTTCAAATTCTTTACCCAAAAAGGTACTTACCACATGTCCTTACCATACATTAGACTCCTAATGCATTTTTGTTCAATTCATTAAAGGCCATAAGGCTTGACACTTCCAAAATAAGTTTGTGCATCCACATCATCCCAAGTTAATAATATTTTTTTTGTTTCAAAAGCTCTTTCAAGTTTGGAGGCTCCCCAATGGTGAAAAACCATTAACCAAGAATATGATTCCCTTATTAAGAATAGCACTTTGGAGCTTGTTGACTTACCACCCAATTGCACAATGTAGATAGTTCCCTTGCATAATATAATGCCCAATTTGTTGCTTGTGGTTTTTCCTAGAAGTTCGGCATCAATTATGACAAGATTTTTTCTCTTGTCATCAAAATGATTTTTCTTCAAATTTTGATTACCTTAGCAACCATTTTTAATTTTGAAATCCATCAAATGGATGTAAAAATTACATTTTTATACAATGTTTTAGCTGGAATTTTTTATATAAACTAGCCCTTCAGTTTAACAACTTAGAGTTGAGAATAAAGTTTATTGATTGTTATGCACCATATATGGTCTTAAACAATCCCTTTGCATGTGGTATGAATGTTTTATTGAATATTTATTGCAAGTTGGTTTTTTTAAAAAAAAGTTACCCGAAAGTATACATTGAACATTTCATTCACATGTTTATCATTTTGGGATTTTATGTTGATGGCTCTATTTCAATTTCCAATAATATTCCATTTTTAAACACTACAAAAATGGAACTATTTCAAGCTTTTGAGATGACCAACAATGGGAAGTTTCATTACTATCTTGACATTCAAGTCCACTGAAATAGGCCAAACAAAACTAATCATATTAATCAAGAAAAATACATTTTGGAAAAGCTTTAACAATTTGGGATGGTAAACTGTAAACCGAGTTTAACACCCATGCCATTTGGAATGAAGCCAACTTTTGAAATGTTTCCCCCATTTAACATTGAAGTTCAAGACATGACTTTGATTTTTTATGTTAGTGTAGTTAGTAATTTCATCCACGTGACCACTTACACTCACTTTGACATGGCATTTGTAGTCAACAACACAACCTAATTTATGGCCAACCTTTGACTAGTTCATTGGTATGTTATCAAGTGTATATTTTGTTACTTGCAAGAGACCTCCAAATGTGACATTTAGTATAGTAGATTGACATCCTTTCTAATTGGTTGCATCATTGGCTAGTGTGATACAAACTAGGTAGATCACATGTGCAAATTCAAAAGTCCATTTAAAAATATGTCTTTACTTTTGGACGGGGCTATTTCTTAGAAGTCTTAAAACCAAAAATTGGTGGATTTATCATCCACAAAAGAAAAAAATATTGTTGTTACAATTGTTAAAGAATCAACTTGGGTCAAAATGAAATACAAGGAGCCACAAAAGACATCAAATGTGAGATTCTGTCATAAAAAACTAGAGATTTATTTATTTATTGCCATTTGAAAACATGGTAATCATGGCATTTTATTCCTTTTTAACACACATAAATGTCAAAAAACTCAAATTAAAAATCCATTTGACCCAATTTAAAGTTTTGGTTTAGTTAAGGACTTTTGAAAATGAAAAAATTTATCATTAAAAAATGACACTTTTACAAAGGACTTTCAAAGGACTCATATAATAGACATAAGTTGATGGTAAAAAATATGAAATGATAATAACCTCTTAGACACACTAAAAAAACATCCATAATGTAAAAAATGTGGAATTCTAAAACTTTGAAAATTCAAAGTATGTATATTTGAAAATTTAGAAGTTCAAAACTTCAAGAGTGTTTTACCACATATAAATGGGGTATAATGTACATGATGTATCAAACAAAGTTGTAGTTTATGTTAAATTAAATTTAACTTTAAAATATTAAGATTGTTTGGTATGATTTCAAATTAGCATCATTTTTCAAAACAAAACATAAAACTTGCAAGGAATTTGTACATTTGTACATATTCATATTTATTCAAAAATGATTAAGAATTTTTTCTGACTTATTGGGGAAATTCTAATCATTTTTCATAACAAGTTGCAAAAAAAATCATTCAAAAAATCATTCGTATGAAAAAATTATTTTGGGGAAAAAGGATAGGCAATGCTAATGTAAAATAACAATGGTTCCTTGTAATTCATTTTGACCCACTTGGTTACATCAACTTCTTGATGACCTTTGCTACTCATAGCCCTTACTTATAATGATATTTTGTGACAATTGATCTTGTATTGCCTTGTTCAAAGATCCAAAATTTCATGATCATTCCAAACACATTGAAATTTGATATCATTATTTGCACAAGCAAGTTAAAACTAAATTATTGTCTTGGGGTTATATTTCTATTGAGTCCATGTTTGTAGATGTTTTGACCAAGGTTTTTCCTAAGCTTAAAGATTGTTATTGTTGTGGCATGCTTGACGTCACAACCCTTTCAATTGAAAGTGGGGAAATAAAAGAATATTAATTTGTTTCAATCTTAGTTTTCATTAAGCAGGAATATTAGATAATGCATTAACTTTCAATGAAATTGATTAGTGAGATTAATTAGTCACATTTGAAGAGGTGTGAGAATTTAAAAAAATTGACCATTGTTGTTTTTGTAATATATGAAAAAAATGAAGGATTGAGTTTTAAAAAAAAAAAGTAACAAATATCTTTTCATCTTTGAAGGTAATGTTGCATCATTTACAAAGTTTATAACCATTGTAAAGAGGGAGGGGGGAAATGGTTATTTAATATTTTTATTTCAAATTTATTTTTAATTTTTTGGCACACAAGAGCAAACTTGACTGACAAGTTGTTGGTGAAGACCCCAAGTCAAGCCCAATGGTAAAGGGCCAACAAGAATTTCACTTGCATACCATTAGGTTTGAACCCAAGTCCTTTTAAATTTTAAGGTCCTAGAAGGGGCTACACTAATGAACCATCACTTAAGGGCTTTCTTTTTCAAAATTTTCTTCCTCAAATTTAGCTCCCTACAACTTTGAATGACCCATTGACTACACTATGCATCACAAACTTGCCCCCTCCATGTATTTATGCTTTTACAACATTTTAACAATGTGTTCAAAATTAAGTGTTAATAAATTATCGACATAATATTATTATGACATTATAATATAATGTTTGATCATCACAATGTGTTATAATGCAATCACAACGTCATATTAATGACTGTATCAACACTTAATTAACACTTAATCTTGAACACATTATTAAAATATTATAAAGCACTAAATCTTGTAGGGGGCAAGTATGTGATGCAGTGATTCAATTTTTTTTTTTTTGGTGAGGTAGGTGGTCTAACAATCATTTGCACAAGAAGACTTGGCCAAATTTGGTTACATGTTAAATAAGAAAGTAGAAAATTTTAGGAATCCTACTATATTTTGACAATATGCTGGAACCTATTGTTCAAATTTGCTGATTTCAAAAAGAAAAAACCCTTGAAATTTGGCAACTTTGGGACATTTATCCCAATAAAAATTCTTTGTATGAATATCACTAGCTGTGTTTTGGTCACTATGATGCAAAATTTCACCAAAAAAAAAAGCCCCTTGGTGAACATCTTTTATTGTCTAATAGGTTATTATGTTGATGAGTAACATTTTACATGAAAAATTAGAATAACAATCATTTGCAAGGTTGTCATGAATACTAGCCATTAGGCTATCAACTTGAAGGTAGCAAACTTATTTACAAACAATCCACCTCAAACTTAAGGTTATTAGTCAAAAGAAAATAAAAAATTGGCAATGTGTGAGCTACTTTTGGCCTTGATGTCACTTGGACACCAGCACAAATGCTTATTATAAAAGTGACACACAAAATATCACAATACCACCAATATCCCAAAGGCAAAAAAAGTTGTGCAAATTTTGCAGATTTAATTGCTTCAATAGAATTATCCATAAAGTCACACAATTAAGGGGCGAGAAAAGCCAGTTTCAGTATAATAGGGCATCAAACACAACTGGGAATCACAATTTTACAATAACAAAATAACTAGGACCCAAACTAGTTTTCCCTCCAATTTTGGTGGTAAACTGAGTTTCATCCTGTCTTTCCTATTCCTAAGCGCCTCCACTGCTGCTACATACATTTCCATTGCTCCTACCTGTACAACTACTATAATTACTCTGGAACCTTGTGCATGCTAAGTTCCAACATTTCATACTGAGATTTTAAAAAAATCACAAATTTACAGAAATTTACTTTGCAAATACCACTTGAAAGAGGAAATAAGGAGTGAAAGAGAGGGTGAAGACAGGGTGACTTCACAGGTAACTCTAATGACAAGACACAATTATTGTGTTCTCTCCCAAGCAAAAAAGGAGAGGTTGGATCACTTTTGCAATGCATTTGATATCTTGGTTGTAGATATCAAGATTTCCAAGTTCATTTTATCATCTTTTTGAGACATAAAATAAGGAAAATTGAGCAGATCCCACATGGTTGGAAACATGCAAGAAATGAAGGGTTATTCATTTCTATAGAGTGTACATAAAGAACATGGTGAAAAAGTACTTGCATTTGAAGGCCATTATTGCCATGAACCAAAAACCCACATCCTTCATTGACATGCATCATTACAAAATAGGGTTGATATAAAGATAGGGTTCTCAACAACTTGTGGAGAGCATGCATGCGTGTGAGCAACAATATTCTCCTTGTTTTCCATGCACAATAAAAGCCATGTCCACATTAGTTTCACAATTGGCAAGCTAGCAAACTTGGGCCTGCCAATGGTCATCCACTACACAAATATGCATCATCTTTCACCGTTTTCAATGCTAGATTAAATATAGAAAATTCAAATCTTAAAATACACCCATGGATGAAGGCACCAAGTGTATGAATAAATTTTCCAACCTCATGTTGTAGTCACCTTAAAAACACTATTAAGGAGAGTGACTCAAGAGACGCCATGTACCTTTAGTGAGATTAAATATGCTTATCAGCTAGTATTGTTAATCTTTGTAGATAAGAGAGTAATAGTATAACTAGTACTGTGAATTTGGCATGTACTTAAAAATGTAGAAACTTCATGAGCAGAAACTTTGCATTAGATCTAGCTCAAGACAAAAACTCATGGAAAAGGAGTTGTACATACCACAAGAATGGTAGAATAGCATTAAGTGCAGCTGCAGATATGTAACAAATGCCTCCAACCAAAGGCTAAATTTCTCATCAAACTTTGGTTAGGAGCCAGAGACTGAAGCTCCAGCACTGAATGGTAGTGAAACTGGATTGGAGATATGGCCTTCAGACTCAGATATTTCAGTTTTAGCCTGAAAGAGGGTTGTTCACATTTGCACCTCTACTTTGAGGCTGACCCGAAACTTGAAAACAACATGCTTTGATGACCCACAAAACTCCAGGCACCAATTAGAAACACCAGGGTGGGCAGCAGCAAAGCCATGTGGAAAATGGCAGGAAAAAAAGCAACAACCAGGCAATTTGCACAATCTTAAAAATTTACAACTCACTGTCAATCCTCTTCAGAGCCCTTCAAATATGAGACCTCTGATTCATCCCCACCCTGCACAGATCCTCCATCTTTTCCAGGATGGCTGAGTGGTGATGACCCTGCAACCCCTCCTATTATGCCCATTGTCTGGTTCCCCCCATCCCTAGATCCAGGCAATTTTCCATATTCTGGTAATCCCCCCATGGACTGAGTGCCATTACCAGGCCCTGTGGCTCCATCAGTGGACATCAAATGGCCTCCTGCACTCCCACCAGACACTATTCCTTGTTGGCTATGATAGGAATGCTGTGACATGTGCGGTGAGACCTGTTGGCTTTGTTGCAGATATTGTGGGATTGGTGTCCTTTGGCTCATCATGAGTTGCTGCTGCTGCTGCAGGTATTGTTGTTGCATTGATGGTGTTGGGGCAGCCTGTGTGGCTCACTTTCAACATCAGTTAGTCAAGCTTAATGACTTGGGAGAAATGAAAAAGTGAATTGAATACAAATTTGGCAGAATTTGAGATATTGGAATCCACATGAGGCATATGTGTCATGTCAACACTTGCATATATTGGCTGAGAATGCTTGTCTAAATGGAAGAATGAATCAATACAGCCTTCTTTTGCACTCCAAATTTACATGGAGGACTTGAAGAAAAATTCAGATTACTGTCATGAATGTCAGTCAGCGTTCCCTTTTATAGAGAAGTACCTGAGGCAAACTCTGGACTGCTTGTGGCTGCGCATCAGCTATGGCTGCCAGATACATGAGATTCTGCTGCAGCTTGGCTTGGTAACTGCACAGCCCCACCAACGCAGAATAAGATCAGATCATAACACTTGATAAGATTACTATCGCATTTCCAGACACATACAAATCACAGGAGACAGCTCTGTGCCAAAAAAAAAGATGGTAGGTACTTGAAAAAAAAAAGCTGGTACACCATTCCACTTACGTTGCACATTCATTGAGCTTTCCAAGGTTTTGGTTGTCGAGAATAGCAAGAATGAGCTGCTTGTTCTCATCCAAATACTGCACAATCCACAGCCCCTCTTCCGCATCAACTTAGTCATGACATTAGTGGGGTAGAGCAGATACACTAGACAAGCAGGGCACCCCAGGCACACATCTCTCATATTGCATCCAGGGTTTAGGGTTCCAGTGCAAGAGCTCAATTGCTGTGTGATATATATCTCTCACATCTTTTTGCACAAGCATAACTGAGTATCCTTGAGAATTGTGAATAGATGGATAGCATCATTATCAGATAGTCCATTATCAAGCGAGGTGGGAAAGATAAACAAAAAAAAAACAAAAAACAAAGCTCCAGAGCTCTCTCAGCAGCAAGAGTTTTATCATGAACAATTGTGGAGATGAAGGATTTTTCAGTCAACATCCCTTGCAGAATTCTCTTGCAGCCAGAGATTCTCGGCAAAAAAGTTAGCAATGTTACACAGAAACCCCTCCACTCATAAACCCCTGCTGCCCCCAGAGAAGACAACTACATTGTTTTGCAAGCACAGTTAGGTAACAGCAAGCTTGTTTTATCAAAGAACACAGATTGCAAATTGTTTGTTGAATAGGGTTTTCCTACAAGCAGAGAGGATCTCCTCTGCAGGAATCTGTCTGTCTCTGTCTCTGCGTGTCTCTGTGTGTGCGCGTGTCTCTAGCCCGGTTTCCAGTAAAGTGCAGAATGAACTCCACACATACAAAGAGAAAGGGCAAAAGCAGCTTTGAATCTTCATCGGACAGTACTGGAAACAACTCTGAGAGAGAGAGAGAGAGAGAGAGAGAGAGAGAGAGAGAGAGAGAGAGAGAGAGAGAGAGAGAGTGCAGTACATCATGGAAGAAGATGGTCCTTGGGTCTGCACCGGGAGCTTGAGCGTACCTTCTGTATTAGCTCGGTGCTGATAGTGGTGCTAGCATAAGCTGCCATTTGCTGCTGCATCATCTCGGTCTCTCTCCTTTTTGTCTCTGTCTCTCCCTCTCCTTCAGCAATCTTCACAGCATTCGAGCTTCAGTCTCGAGAAATTCTGCTCAGTACCCACAACAGTAAATCCGCAAATGAAGGTGAGCAACAATGAATGTATGTCTCTTCAGATGGGGCGAGCGAGAAGACGGGTAGAAACCCGACCAGAGATCAAAAGTGTTAGGGTTTTGTCAGTCTAGAGACGCAAAGTACGCGCGCGACAACAGCAGCAACGCTCACAAAACCCTAACAGGAGGTGCTGCTGCGCTGTAAGAGCTTGCTCGCATCCGCTAGAAAATGGAGAGCTCGGGGTCGTAGGAGCTGTCGCTGCTGCTCGTGCACGACGACGAGGGGCAGCAAGCAAGTGCGGGATTTTTGTTTGATGTCATGAATCCTTGGTCCTCTTTTGGTAGTCGATTGCTGCAGACTGCGGCAGGAAGGTGTGTGAGGAAGAAGAAGAATCTGTTGTCGGAAGCTTGCTCGGATTTCATGTGGTCTTCTTCGTGTCGTTTTCATTTGACAACGGCACAGGAGGAGATGAGGAGGGTGTCGTCGAATGCTGCAGCCGCCGCTACTAGAAGAAGAGCAGCATTCCCCCTGGCTGCTGCCTCCAAATGGATCGCAGAGGAAGAAGTGGGAGGAGAGTTTTCCCAGACATTGCTCACTCGCACACGAATGTTCTCTACTAGAACACAGCTCATAGACTCCAGGGAGCTTCGATTGTCTCGAGGAAGAAGAAAATTAGTTGCGCCTGTGGAGGCTCAGGCTGACACCCACCTTAGTGAAGATGAAGAGGAAGAAGATGAGGAGGAGGGTTTTGAAGAAGACGAAGACGACGGCGATGGCGAAGTGGAAGTGAGGCGCAACAAAAGAGTTAGCAACAGCAGCAGAAAGAGCAGACTGTATTCCATGTCGAAGCCGCGACTACTGGCACCCGTTAGGGATCTGATCGCGGAAGCTGTGGAAAGAGGATATGCGAAGAAGAACGCAATTGGGTTGGCTCGAGCGACTTCGCAGCCGAAGTATTCTGCAGCAGAGGACAGAGTCATTGTGAATCACTTCTCGTGCATCATACGCAGCATCGTGGACTACTACGCATTTGTGAACAAGCGCTCGTCGCTGTGGAAGGTGACCTCCATCTACAGAAAGTCTTGTGCTCTCACATTGGCAAGAAAGCATAGCATGCGATCAGCGGCGGCTGCTTTCAAAAGATTCGGACCCTATCTGCGGATCTCTGAATACGGCAAAGAGGTCACATCTCTGTACTATCCTACTTCCTTGAAAACCACAGGAAAGTTCAACACTAGAGACCCACGTTACTGTGAAGTTTCTATTCTGCAGCAAGCTTTTGAGAGGAGCAAGCGAGAGTGGAGATAGCAAGCAGAATGATGAGCACTGGGTTAGTAACAACAGGGAGGGTTTAGGGTTTATGCAGCTTGGCCAAGCCCATGTTTTTTGACACTCTTGGAAAGCGCTTTGTTTTCAACCTCCTGAGTCTGTGACGTGGGAAATTTAACTGGTGTTTTGGCTGAATGAGAACTGAGTCAGGAACAACAGGGAGGGTTTAGGGTTTAAGCAGCTTGGCCAAGGCCACGTTTTATTGACACTCTTGGAAGGTACTTGTTGTCAACCTTCAGAGATTGTGAAGTGGGGAATCTAACTGGTATTATGGCTGATGAGATCTCAGTAATCAACATGAGGTGTCTGCAGTGAGCATTTCGTGCTGTGACCGCCCCGAGTTCATGGGATTGATGGTTGAGCTGATAAACCTCCTGCCTTCTTAGCCCCATACGTTTCCTACACTGAAGCAAGAGGAATGGATTAGGGTTTTCAGATGGACCTGAAACAGGGTTCTCTTCTGAAGCTTACAGCAAGACCTCTTACAAGGCTCTGGATCACCCCACCCTGAGTATTGTCTACTTCAGGCAGAAAGAAGGAAGTCTAGCACCAAGGGATTTGCTCATGGAATTCACTTGGAAGATGAAAGGGAATGTTGCTGCTTCTTTCCTTCAGCACAAGATGGGGATTCTGTCTGACCCTATGGGCGAAACGGCAGTCCATTGTGTACATGATTGTGGAACCTTAGACAGGGAAGATCCTCTAATCAGAGCCAATTGGCTTGGATTGTAGCAGAGCATGGATGAAACAGAGCTAGTTTTAGCACCAGGGGATTTGCTCATGGAACTCACTTGGAAGAAAAAAGGGAATGTTATTGCTTCTTTCCTCCAGCACGAGATGAGCATTCTGACCCCATGGACAAAATCTCAGTCCATTTGAGTACATGATTGAGGAACCTTAGACAATAGCAAAGGAGATCCTCCAAATCTGAGCCAATTGGCTTGGCTTGTTGCCCAGCATGGATGAAACAGAGAAGAATGCAGTTCATGGAAACCCATGTTTGCACCCAACCAACTCTTCAAATTTTGCATTTTGAAACTTCAGCTTAACTCTTCATTTATGTTGCTACATATCCAATTAGCTTATGATGGAGAGGCAAGCTTTCTCAGCAGTTTTCAAAGCAATACAGCAAATGCTAGTGAACGAATCCTTTTGATGTCAAGTTGTGTAAACATGTTTCAGCTTCCATATAATGTCAAAAGAATCTGAATATGATAAATTGTGACTATCATGTTTAGTGTGCCTCTCCTGGGTAAAGAAAGGCTCATGATATGGATGTCACATGGATCATGACATGCAAAACCAGAGCTTGCAAAGTTCATTTTCTCCTCTGAAAGAGCCACTGTTGAAGTGGATCCATCTCAGTTGCAGCCTGGCATGAGCCCTAAACCCTGACAAAGTGCCTACTAAAAGAAACAAGTACTTTATTGTCGGTGTAGTTTCTGTCCTCCGTTGTAGTCTAGATGGTTAGGATACTCGGCTCTCACCCGAGCGACCCGGGTTCGAGTCCCGGCAACGGAAGCTCCCGAGTTGTGTGACGCCAAAGACTACCCTTTTTTCTTCCTCTTGTGCATTGTCATCCATGGACCATTCCAAAGACAATTTCGAAAATAACTACCTCATTTTCAACCCTAACTATTTCATTTCTTTCTTAATAACTATCTCCATTATATAACCACCTCACTCTTTTTCCCTATCCACCAACATGGATATAAAAAAACAAATTAACATATCTCTTTTCATGTCCATGAAATGTATATTAATTTTTATTAAATTTGACATTGACATAAATAATGATGAATTATTGAAAATCATATGAAAACATAAGAAAAATAAAAATAAAATTGATCATCGCTAGTAGTGTGTAGCAATGCAAAGCTCAAATTATGAAATGTGCAAATATTTAAAATTGAGCTAGTAGAGAAAGCTTTTTGCTTAATATGTTTTATATGATGTTTTAATGGGTAATTCCATGTGAAAATTGCCTTAATGAATTGCATCACCAAATGAATTCTAATCCAAACCAATTGGTTTCTTGAAATTGTGGAAGGTGTTTGGGAGGTCTTGTATGGTTTTATGACATTTATTAAATGAAGTATCATTAGGTTTTTTCTACTCATTGAAAACAAGTTCAAAATCAAACATGATGTCAAATTCAAACTTGGTGTAGGATTCAATAAAATTGAGGAAAGAAGAAAAATGATACGAAGTTGCCAATTAAATTATGTTTAGTCTTTTTTGCTTGTGCAAAATTCTTAATTGCTATAACAAAAGCAACCCAATCTATTATTTGCCTAGAGGTTTAACAATCCACAATTTTTTTGTTGACCAGCCCCTTGTACCTAGTGACCACACTATTGATGAGTAAAAAGACTTGAGGATGTACATTTAGGATGGCCAAGTTTGACTCTTAACTCATAATCATTTGAAATGTGATCATCAATCCCATTACTAGCATCATTGATGTTCATATTAGTGACATCATAACACGGACCTTGGTAAAGCACTAATTGATTACCTTTTGGAATTGCCAATTTTGAAAACTTTTAACCACACTAGCTTCATTATTTAAGATAATGTCGAGTTACTAAATATTTTTATTTTTATTGCTGAACATAGATGACCAATTTTTTATATATATTAAACACCTTATTGTTGAACCATATTATACAAGAGCTAATGGGTGCATTGTGGAAATGGGAATTCATAACTTTAGTGCCATTTATTAATTTTTTTTGAAATTGTTCTCATACAATGCACTTGACTAGCTCACATTTTAACTAAAAAAGATTGAAAATAAAAATTTGTAATTTTTGTCAAGCAAACAAGGGATTTTTCATTTTGAACTATTGATTTGTCACATTGAATTGTTCAAAAGGGATCCCTACAAGCTATTTACAGTTTGGACATGAAATATCAAACAATTATTTCTTGATTTAATCAAATTCACATTCTTGTAAAGATTTAAATTTGAATTATTTTGTTGAACCATGTAACAACTTGTGTGCTTTAGAATGAGTTGAGCCAAAAGTTCAACCATTGGTTTTACCCAAATCTTTTGTATGGACACATTAGATTTCAAGATAAATGCTTAACATATTTGAATGAGATGTGGACATAAATTGGAATTTGAAAATGGGGTTTTAAATTGTACTAACCATTGGAAGTTGCTTTGATAGCATTTGGTATTAATCATTTGAAAGTTTTTATCGCCTTATGTCTTCTTACTAGCACTTTAAACATTTCAACATAGAATAATAATAAATGCCTAAAAAAACCTAATAATACCATTATAACATATTTATTCAAATGGTTTTATAATGTCTATTGTCTTATGTATATATGGCAACCTCAAAACAATAATGTAAATTTTAAGAATCTATGGCATTGTGTTCAAGACCTTTCTTTAGCCAACCATTAAATAACAAAAAATGTGGGTAGTTCAATTGTGGGTTGCAAGTTGTGATGAGCAATGCATATCAAACATTCAATTGTCTTTTCTATATCTTCATAGTTGTTACAACCATTTGCAAAGGGGTTGTCCATCTACATTGTTGCTTAAAAGTGCCATTGAAGTGACATAAAAGGAAATAGGCAACATTCATATCATAAACTTAACTTTTAAGGTTTGGACATGGATTTATGTAATTCCTTTTGATGTTTGATTGGGCATTTTGAAGGTGATTTGGATGTTAGATCTATATTGGGATACTTTGTCTTTAGGTCACAAGATTACCAAGTTCAAGGATCAAGCATGGTAAACACTTTGAATTTTTACATTTGTGTTTTTGCAAACTATTGAAGTTGTGTTCACATAGGTCATTGTGTAACTCTATGTGAATGATCTATAGATGGATATTGGATTTTGTGAATTTTTTTTTTTTTGTGAATTTTGTGTCTAATGTTGGCTTTTTTAATTTGCATCTTTTGTGTGGCAATAGAATTCTTCCCTTGGAGCGGGGCCTTCAAAAAAAGAAGCCAAGAACAAAGCTCGCACACAAGGCTTAAAAGAAGACCAAAAACAAGAGATTCGTGAAGCTTTTGATCTTTTTGACAAGGATGGCAATGGTAATAGATTGGACTAAACTTTTGGTCCTATTTATAATATTAGTAAAAATTTCACAAATCATGATATTGAGCTATAAAAATAATGTCTAACAAGAAGTGGAATTTAACAAAATTAGTGACATGTTGAATCAAAACATTTTGTCAAAAATTGCAAGATCATTAGAAATTGGAAGTTCCATGGTAATTTTAATTAAGCAATCCAACAAATTGCAACCCAAAATCATGACTTTGGGATGAAGCTTGTCACAACTTTTGATACTAAAATTTGGATTCTTTGTTATATTTTTGACATGTCATTTGATGCTAATGTCATTTGTGTCATCTTTAATTCTTGTAGGATTAATCGATGGTAATGACCTTCGAATTGCAATGAGGTATGACACTTCACATATTCATATAATTGGTTTAGGAATCTTTGATAATACAATATCAATTTATGGTGTGGAATTTTCTATTCAATATATGTTTTAAAAAATAGTTGAATAGAAAATCCCACACCATAAGTTAATGTTGTATTATTGAAACATAGATAAAATATATGTTCTATTCAACATATGTTCAATATTTTTTGACATTTGACAAACATATGGGTACATGTTACAGAGCTCTTGGGTTTGAACCAAAAAAAGAGGTTAGTTGGTTCAAAACACATGACCCCATTTTTGTTTAGTAAAAGAAGTTGTGATTAATTTAAAATTTTAAACTCATGAAACATTGTGATTGAATTTTTTTTGGAAGTTCTTTATATTGCTTGGGAGATCTCATTTTTTTCATTTTGCAAGCTAATGTCAAATGTTTTAATTTGACCCAACAACCTAATTAAAATTTAGGATCTTGATAAGTGAAAAATTTGAGAAGTGCCTTAAATTCATCATGAAACATACCATGCACACATATTTCAAATATGTCAAAGTTGTCATGGATCCATTGCATAACCTAATCTTCAAATATTGTTAAAACTCTTCACATATGTATTTTTTGAGTTTAGGAAATTAGGAAAATGATAGCTGAAATAGATAAGGATGGTAGTGGGAAAATCGACTTCAACGAGTTTTTGCACATAATGACATCTAAGATGGGTGAACCGGATTCAAAGGAAGAAATCATGAAGACATTTCGTTTGTTTGATGATGATGAAACTGTGGGTTATTTACATAAACCTTTTAGTATGTGAATGAATTTAATAATTGAACTCCCAAAAATTTAATGTATAAAATAAAGTGCAAGCAATAAACCTCAAAAAAACCTTTATTCAATTGATTTTTACAACTCAAAATTTCCATTTTTTTTTTTCACATTTCACATTTTTTGTAGGGTAAGATTTCATTCCAAAATATTAAACGAGTTGCAGAAGAGCTTGGTGAAAATATGACTAATGAAGAATTGCAAGAGATGATTGATGAAACTGATCATGATGGTGTAGTTTTGTAATCCATAAAACTATAAACACATTTAAGGTTTAGACTTTTTGCACAATTTTGAAATAAAGTCAAAAAAAATATCAAAGGTTGAATTGGTAAAGAACTTGTAATATAAATATACCCCAAAAATATTTTGAATTGCAACTATAGTTTTTTTTTTTGGTCATTCAATTCAAACTATAAAATTTCTAATGAAAGTAGTTTCATGAATATAAGATTGGAAATTATTATTAAAAACAATTGGCCAAATTTAGGGATGAGAAAGAACTCATAGTGAGGGTGAGGATTACGTTCTGACATGCAAAGCGTTTGGGTTGGATGGTTGGAAAATTGCAATACCAGGTGATGGTGAAATCAATGAAGAAGAATTTTATAGGATCATGAAAAAGTCAAGTTTTTTTTAAATTGACAAAAAAATTAAAGAAAATCAATCATTTGCATTTATTTGACCATCTTTCAAGTTTCAACTTTCTAAATTGTGAAATCTAACATACAAAGCAATTCTAATTACAATCACATGATTTCCAAAGTCAATTCAAGGTTATGACTTAACATTTTGTAAGATGTTAATGAGAAAATAACCAAAAGAAAATAAAAATAAAATCTTCCATAAGGAGCCAATTTATTTTGTATATAGAGACTCAACATATATAAAAAGTTTTATAAAATTATAATCAAAGAGATTTATCATGTCTTATACAAAAACATAGTTAGAATTTCAAATTTGAAAATTTTAAGTTCAATAGTTTTCATGAAAACGAGAAATCCCAATATTAAAAATTGAAAAAAATTGCATTAAAACTCAAACTATAAACATGTTGAAGAGTTTGCTTAAATGTGCATCTTTTTTTATCCATTAGAATAGAAGTTAATTAATATCACCTTTGTGTTCAAGAATCTTGCATTTTAAAATTCACAACCAAAGTTTGCAAAAATATGATCAGTTGCCCTTTACAACAAGTTCCTATAAATTAGAAATAACTCATGGTGAAAAATAATAATTCCAACTTCATGAGAATGAAAAATGAACTCTAGGATGCAAATAACATGTGTGTTTCTTATAATTTAATTTGAAGAAGGATTTCACTAAAAAGAAATTTAGAAAATAATGACTCAATTAGTGATTGGATTTGAGTCATAATAGATATTTATGATTTCAAATTATTTTAGTCACCTAATACAAATGCCATCAAAACAATCATTCACAAGAAAATCATGTGGCACATAAGTTGCACTAACAATTGCAAACCCTTGTTATTACAATCTATTTTTTTATTCACTATCATGAATGAACATAAGTGTGACATGAACCTTGGTCCCCATGTAGCCAATGTAAAACTTGTCCTTTGCAATTACATTTGTGGTTATATTATAAATAGTCACATGATGCCACATGTCCAAATTACGTAGCCTAGCCCCAATGTGTGACAAATTGTAGTCACATGTACAACTAAAATCTAGATTCATAAGGATGTAGTCGCATTTGTAATTACAAGCACTTGAAACTATAGTGACATAGGTAGATTACACAAGTGTAGTTGCAAAATGAATTAATTTGAACATTAATCACACACTAGTTGCAAACATAGGGTGAAAATTGACAAGAATTTTTCTAATGATATAACAAATTAACAATCCTTTCAATGAGAAATATAATTGTTTACTTCCTTTAAGTAATCTAATGAAATAATACAATGAAGGTAGAGTAAAATAGCTACAATTCGAGTCACATTTATTCAAAATTGTTAATGAATATTTGTATTGTTTTATCCTCTTATATATGAATCACTTGTAGCTTTTAATTAATATTTGTTTAATTATTGGCTAGTTAGTTTGAAATTTAATTTAATTAATTATTGGTCATATCATTGTTAGTGTTAGGTTATTAGTATTAATTATTTGTACTTACACCTAGACACTATAATATCAAACTTTTTGTATAATTTTATTCATTCAATCTAGTACATACACCATTCTATGTATTTTTGACTCTTGTGTGTATAATTACTCACTAACAAAAACATATCATAGATGACAAGTATGCCAATATTACGACACCACAAAAGAAACTTTGACTTATATTCTAATACATAACCTAATTATAGTTAATTGATTAGGCATAATGATTGGCCCATGTGATGGAATTCAAGTGATTTTCATTTTACATTACATTATCCAATATTTTTATGTTTATGGGGAGTGTTGGAAAATATTTTATATATTTAAAAAATGTGGTAGATATTGGTAAAAACTCACATATATATAAGGTGCAGCTAGATTTGAATCACTTGAAGCACTTATTCACATTTAGCCCATAAAGGTAGCTCCACCCATTACCTTAGTAGGCATTAAACATATGCAACATATTAAATGTAGCACTAACCTTGACATAGTTTGTAGGATAATGCATACTAGGAAAAATATTTTTGAAATATTTTGACTATACCCAAAAACTATGATTAACTTTTTAAATATCTTTCTTGCACAATATTTTCAAGGAAAAAAATGTGATGTACTGGTTAGAATTCCACCCTTTCAACAAGCAAGTCTAAACTTTGATTCTTTTCCCAAATTCTCCTTCTTTTCCATAGATGAAATGGATGAAATAAAAACCCTTAGGCAACTTCTTCAAGCAAGTTGTCCCAAGGATCAACTTTCTACAAAGGACATTGCGATAGCCCCAACCAAGTTGCCTATTTAGGAGAGAAAGACACTTGAAATACTGAACCAAACTACCATGGGGAACAACTTCCCAAGGGAAAAGGGGACTAAGTGGTAGCCCCGGCCAAGATACTTGGGGGAGCAATTTCCTTGGGGAGAAGGGGATTTGGAAGTCCTAACCATGTTGCCGTAAGAGCAACTTCCCCACCTAGAAAAGGACTTTCCCTAGGGAGAAAGGGACTTGGTAGTCCCAACTAAATTGCCTACGAAACCATGTTTTGGGTGCAAGTTCCTTGTGGAACACATGGTTGGGGCAATTGTCTTGGGGAGCACCTACCCCGATTATTTCGAAAACCATGTTTTGGGCCCAAGTTCCTAGGGGAGAAGGGAATCATGGTAGCCCCAACCGTGGGGAACTTGGGTCCAAAACATGGTTCCTTGGGTAACTTGGTTCCTTGGGTAACTTGGTTGGGGTTGCCACTTACATCACAAACTTCCAATATCATGAAATTTCAATATAATCTATGTGTCAATCATGAAACAATATGTTTATGAAAAAATCATGGGCTTCAAAATGTAAAAATGACACGAAAAATAAATAAATATTATTTTTATATAAATGATGCATCTTTTATACTTATGATGTTTTGATGTGAAGTACATACAATTTACATTTTAACTAAATCTTTGCAATTATTGTGAAGTAATTTTGCCTAAAACTATGTAATTTTTTGAATATTCATTAAACATGAATATTCACGTATGTCATTCACGTATGAATAATTAAGATATTGAATATGTCCAAATATGGTTCATATTAACCATAACATGAAATTCATGTGATTCTTGTATGGACCTATGAAAATTGGATTTTGCACATAATTAATACAAACTTAGAAAGATTAGTAAGTTTGTGATGTAATCGATTTTTTCTCATTGAGGAAAGTCCCTTTCTCTTCAATGAAATTACTCCTCATAGCAATTTGGTTGGAATTTCCAAGTCCCGTTCTTTCCCTTGGGCAATTTGATTGAGATTGCCATTTTGTCCACTTTTCCTTGCGGAAGTTGTTCATTGATGGTAGCAAACTTGAAGAATTTGCATTGATGGTAGCAAACTTGAAGAATTTGCCCAAGGGCTATTTTTTCCCACTCATTTTGTTTGTGGGAGAAAAGAAGAATTTGGGAAAATAATTAAACCTTGAACCTTTGTGATAAAAGAGTGGAGGGGATTTAACCATTGCATCATTTATTTTCTTTGAAAATATTGTGCAAGAAAGATAATTACATTTTAAATCATCTTTTCAATTAAAATATGTTAAAAACTGAAACCCAAAAATTCAAAAATATTTTATCTATTGAGTATTATCTTATAATTACATCAAGCCCAATGCCACATTTAATTCATTACACATGTTTAATGGTTGTCCATTAAAACCCCTATTTGGGTCTCTAGCAATATTTATCACATCTAATTAATTGTGTTAATTGTATTGCAATCATTAGCAACCACACATTTTGAAAAATAAATAAATATAAGGCAAAATTTTATTTAAATGCAATCATGTGGGCCAATCATTATAGTTGCCCAACTTGTGTTTTAAAAGCAAATTGAATTTTGTGCACATTTATCAATGTCATTGATACTTTCCACCATAAAATGGCTATACTTCATCCAAAATATATTATGCATGTCATTATATTATTAACTACGGAGCTAACCAAAACATAATTGAAAATTGCACAAAAATTGATGTGAATTGCCCTTAACATAACATTGGAAAAAATACTAAATCCAAAAATCACTTTGGAACTATTATATTAGATATTCATGTTCAGGTCAATGGGAATTAAATGGGGATAAATTCCTAAACCTTTTGAATAAACAAACAAGAACCATGTGACAATAGTTCAAATTGAGGTCAAAAGATTTCAACTGATTACTATAACACCTTAATAGATTCAACACATTATGTCAAATAATTATTTAATTCAAAAATTCATTTTGGCAAATTATAATTTATTTTTCAATATTCTCAGCACACATTAAAATATTATTTATATTTTCAACATGAATGAATCCACATGCACACTTTTCATCCATTTTGATTTTCATCAATTGTTGTTCCTTGGTTTTGTTTACCTGTTTTCACAAATCTTGATTCTTATTTCTTATCAATCTTTTAGTTCATATGTCCAACACAACGAGACAATATTTTTAAGCTCATGATTAGTGGCTTTACACCTTCATTGACAATCACATCATAAGTAGAACATTTTTTATTGGGTTTTAATTATGTTCTTTATTTTTTCAAACATTAGAATCCTTTGTTAAAGCCATATTTGTACCTAACTCACAAACCAATTTACTTCTATTGATGAGATACCAATTATACCATATCATTAAAAATTCAACCCTTGAAAGTAGTTTGTGGAATCTCCAAAATGGATTAGCCATAACAACTTGAATGTTTTTTCTTTTCATTATTAGAATTCATGATTTATCAAACCATACAACTTGGTTAAATGATTCTTTTTGACCTTTAAACATATCCATTTTGACTGGAACCTCAAGTGTTAAATGACATGTGTAGTTTTTGATTAAGCAATTTGACCAAGATGACTTATTCAACTAGGTGTCAAATTGAACATTTAGTCAAAATGTATTTAAAAATGTATATCCTAGTCAAAATGACATTTGATTTAGTTAAAAGTGACAAGGGGTACCTATATTACTTAGGTACCTTATGGGTTTTGTTGGTCAAAATGGCATTTGGCCTAATCAAAGGTGACAAGGGGTATGTATATTATGTAAATACCCTAGGGGTCTCATTGGTCAAAATGGCACTTGGCCTCGTCAAAATAGATAAATATTGTTTATATTAATTAGGTGCCCTAAGTTTTGTGTTGGGTAAGTTAAACATATACAATGTTAATAATGTATGTTTCATAATTTTGGTTTAATACCAAATATGGTTTAAACAAACATTTTTAATGTTTATTTGTGTACATACCAAAACATATTATCTTTAATATTTTTTTGATATTATTAAAAGTAAAATTTCAATCTTGATTTTTTAATAATTAATTATTAGTTGATATTTTAAATCTTTCATCTATAAAATATCTATTATAACCTAAATATTATGTCAATTAGTAACAATATGACATATTACATTATTATGTAAACCAAAGTTTATTTAGTCAATTTGTTTACATTTTTTATT